>Ga0074198_1000032_pt1 | contig 276416 bp, 264 predicted proteins | sample EPASupsiteSAE323_FD_64527 | JGI IMG/M metagenome (GOLD analysis project Ga0074198, IMG submission 64527) | Bioremediated contaminated groundwater from EPA Superfund site, New Mexico - Sample SAE3-23 | ecosystem: Environmental > Aquatic > Deep subsurface > Groundwater > Contaminated ...
CCTCAAAAGGTTTATATGCACTTGTTTTGAAGTTTTTATACCGTTGGTTGCTGATTAACCAACAAAATCGGATTAAGGCAGACGCCGAGGCGGCTTAAAAAGGGTACTTTTTCAGTGGTCTCGGATCTGTTCCCCAGTCCCGCAGCCTCAGGTTAATTAGATTACTGCCAAACCCTGTGCGCCCAATTCCGGTAGTCCCGTGTTAACGAAAACTTCCAATAGGATGAGCCGACCGTTCTTTCTGATACGAAATACGCTTATCGTACCTTCATTCCCGTTCAGTACATAGAAGTTGCGACCGTGCTTGCTAACACCACTGTCAATCGGGGCGGCTGTTCCATCCGGAGTACTGAGTACGCTTTCCACGACAGAAAGCCTTCCGTCTCTTTTTACGCGGTAAATGGTGATTGTGCCGTTGCCGGCATTAGACGTATAGGCAAAGTGCTCATGTGGGGATGCTACAACCCAGCAGGTTGCCAACTGTCCATTTAAGACCGAAGGACTAATGACATTCAGGGTTCCATCCTTATTGGCGGTGTAAGATGACAGTGCATTGGGCCCTGCCTCCGAAACCAGCAAATAACCTTTAGTGAGGAAAATAGAGCCGAACGGCCCTCCTCCGCTGGAGTTGTTAACTATTGGACCTATCAGGGTGCCGTCACGTTTAACGATGAATACGCTGAGCAGATTAGTATTTAATTCGGAGACAACGAGCTTGTGACCGCGGGGACTGAAAACAATGCATGCCGGCTGTGCGTTAGGGGCGCTCAGCGATTCTGTGGAACCCGCAATTCTTTTAAGATGACCGTCCTTCCCAACATGGAAACCGGTTACGTTAGAAGATACATGGTTGCAGGAGTTCCCTGCATTCGTGACGTAGAGCAGGTTGTGGAATACAGCCAGACTATTCGGCTTGACACCTCCGGATGGCTCCACATCCACTAATTTAAGTCCGCCGCACTTTTTCACACGAAAACTGCTAATGCTGTTGCTGCCAGCGTTCACTGCGAATAGGAAACGGCCGTCGTGTGACAAGATAAGGGATCCTTGTGATGCCAGCGGGTCGACTACCTGAGCGCCTGTGCCGCTGCCTCCCGTTGGGTAAGCTTTATGGCGACTGAGCGTCCCGTCAAAGTTGCGGCGAAATGCAATGACTTCATTACAGTCAGCCGCATTCGTCATGGCATAAACCGCACCAAAGCGCCGTCTTTTTTTACACATATTATTTTCCTCCTTTTTTATAATCTGTTAAAAGATACGATACATAATATTCATTAAGGATAAAGGAGGGAACCAATTAATAACATTAAAGAAAATATAAAGATTATTAGCCATTTTATATACACGATCTTGCGTATACGTATTGAGGGTAGCGTTCAGGGAACGCTACCCTCAATTAGTTTTCCAGATTATCACTCTCCAATAATTCTTGCAGGCAATTGATAAGGTTCCAGTGACCAGGAGGCGTTTTTATCAAGCATGTTTACCACTAATTATTTTAGGGCATTTGCCAGAGCAGTTGTATAGGCGTTAAAAGCAGTGCTATTATTGGCCAAATTTTTTCTCATAGCCGAGGTCAGTTCTAGCTGAACCCCCTTGTGAATGCTGTTGGAGTTGCATATGTTAGAACGGGCTGTTCCAGCTAAACGTGATGGGGGGGTAGATACTTTAAATCCTGCGGCTTGTAAGGATGCTTTAACCTTTTTTCCCAGAGTTGTGTCAAGGCCACCCACATAGGTTACTGCACTAGAGCCGGTGCAGCCATGGATAGCTAGAGTCTTGGTAGATTTGGCTACCAGTTTGCGGGCTGTAGGTTCATCAAAGTTAGTGGAAGTAATGTGCAGCGTTGAGCCCGATTTGAGACCTTCAAAGGCATAGTAATCATAACCGCCCTTGGTTGCTACAGCAGAGGCTATTTCATCGGTTTCGAACTCTATGGTTCCGCCGTGAATGGCGATGACCGCCGTGGATGAAGCAGTGTCGCGGGACACTATCTTATAATCTACATTAATTTTCTTATGGGCTTTCAGGGAGCTGTAACTTGAATAAGTATCGGCCATTGCAGGAGCGGCCAGGGTAGTTATACCCAACAGAGAGATAAACAAGGTCATTAATGCTGCTATTATCCTTTTCTTCAAAACAAAACTCTCCTTCCAACATCTGATTGTATTGCAGTATTGTGACTAAAGCTGGCTAAAACGATATTTCCCTGGTAACCTTACCATGCCTGAAATATTCTATATTTACCTCCATAAAATTCTATTTCGCCTCCTTGACAGACATAATTCGACCCTATTCGCACACTACCTTTTGGTAAATATGGGCATTAGCATCAGGTATGGTTTTGAATAGGGGCTAATGGTCGGAGTATCCTAAGTTTGTAGCTATAGGCAAATAAGGGATGGTATATTATGGTGAGGGGGATTATATGTTGGTGGAGAGCCAGAAAACGGAATGAATGCGCTGGTGAAATACTATGAACTTAATCCAGATGTTGTTGGATATAAGCATTTCGGAAATAAGTAGAATTGAATGTATGGCTGTGTAGGACGCATAAGGGAAAGGCTCTGGGACAGGGGGACAGATCCCTCTGGTTAGGACGAAAGTGGGATAAGGGATCTATCCAACTTTATTACACGATTGCAGAACGCTTTCCCTGTGTGCTTATGGCTTAACAATGCGGACCAGGTGGTTAAAGTCACCGGTTCCCGCAAACTCCAGTTCGAAACTATCATTGGGGGTGACTTGCGGTTTGTAGCTCTGATAGTACTCATTACTGACTTCCGCCATTACCCGCTTGCCTCCGGCATCGAACAGGAAAAAGTAGCGACCGTCCAATGATTTAATCCGTTGTTTCAAGGTGGCAGTAGTTGTAAAGGTTTTAGGCTGGTTCTCGTTTTGGGCATCGGCGAGGCTAGGGTATATGGATAGGACTTCCCAATTGGTAGCACTGTATTTTATTTTTAACTGACTCCGATCAAGACTCTTCTTAACATGATAGGTATCCACTGATCCAACCAGGGCACCCACTGATTGCCCTGGATTGGCTTGCTGATAAAAATCCGAAGTGGTCTCCACCCACAGCGGGGAATCTGTTAGGGTCGGTACGTTTACTTGCAGGTAATAGATATTGTCAGAGATTTCCCGGGTAACGACTGTTGCATCCACGACTTTTACATCGGTGGTAGTATATATATCTTTTGAGGAAAAAAATATCACCACAGCACCAATCAATATTATCAATACGGCTGCTATAGGAATCCCGAGAAGCAGTTTGTTTTTCCTGGACTTTGAACTCATCACTAACACACCTCCACAAAAGTAGGCGCTACCACTGCATAACGGTCGGTAATCTGCGCCCCTAGTCTTGTATATAGACCGCCAAACCGGTCACCCACCAAGAAGGCTCCCAGGACCGGGTAAGCTACCTGGAATTGCTTTTCATAGGTTTTACGAATGGTTATATCCATTGGGCCAATATCGACAAGCTCCTGATATACCAAATCATGTTCAACCAAGTGGGGGATTTCGCCCGGTTCAACCTGATAGGAAAAGACCACCCCCTGGCCTTCTCTTTCCCAATAGGGTTTTATGATACAGGGTTTCCCGGGCCAGCATAAATATATGGGCACTATATAACGACGGATCAAATCAGCCTCTTCAGGAAGATAGAAACCTTCCAGAAAAAGCTGCCAGACAATGGCCAAAAAGGCCTTGCTTTGTGGGATCAATGCCGAAGGTGGATTAATTATCAAAAGATTTTCCAGAAACGGAATCAACCGCCGGTATTGACGATCCTTGGGCAGCCAGTCCAGTGGATAATGGCGGTAGAGGGCATCAACCGGTTGGCCGTAGAGATTCAGATGACCAGCATTTAGTCCCATTCCGGAAATATCCCCGATGATCACCTCATCAAACTGGGATTTAAGTGCTTTGCCCAACAACATAAGCTGAAACCAGTCTTCTTCATCTGATGGGCAGCCTACCAGGCCTAACGTTTTCGCCGGATTTTCAGGTATTTGATTGACTAAGCGGTTGTATTGTTCCGCAAATAGATCCAGCAGTCCGCTATTGGGGTCCTCAGTGTTCGGACATAAGGAATGCAGCAAGCTATTAAGTACAACGGATTCCAATCCCGCCGGGGTATCAGTATTCAATTCCAATAAACGCAAGTTTCCCTGACGATCAATAGCCCAATCAAAACGGCCCAATAGGCTCAACCATTCCTTCCGGTCATTTTCAACCAAGGGCTGTAAACAGTCGGGAATACTTAACAGGGGAGCAAAAAGATCCATATTTTTTTGTAGAAATTTACGAGTTTTAACAAATACCCGACCTAGTTCTTCAGTAGCAATAATTATCTCATTATACAATGCTCGCGAAATACGGATAGGCTCCAGGATAAATGATTCCCACTCACCGGTGTAGCTGGAGGTATAGTTAAATTGAAAAGCAGCTTTCTCTGCTATTTCATTCCATAAACGGCGGTGTTCGGTTTCGCTCCGGGCAGATGTTTGAAGTATCATGGGAGAAATGGTTTCCTGTCGTACACCTACCGGACTGAACCAAGCCATGTCATCACGACTGAGATAATCAGATGAAAGGCGGGCACAGATTCCGGTGAACTCTCCCATGGTGAAATAGACCCCAAAATTGCCAAAACCAACGGTATCTTCATAATGACTACCGTTGAAACTGGAAACAACTCTCCGTTTAATGGGAATGAACTCTTGCAGCACATGAGGAACACCGCTTTGACAAACCTCCTGCAAGGCGCCTTGCCATTCATCGTCATTCATCATGGCCCCAATATGCACCCCTTCGCTATAGCGGCCGAAAACCGGCTTTACTACCCACCTTTCCCGTTTCGATACAAGCTCAACCAGATCAACGGGAGAAAGGAGACGCGTATAGGGGATCGTATCCCGGATAGCGTTGAGCTCTTTTCCAGAGAGAAGGGAAGGACGGTTGTTATATAAGTCCCATAGATAAGCAAACAGACTCTTGGCCTGAGGGATGATGGCCCGGGGGTCATTAATCATTAAAACTTTGCGCTGCGCTATGAGTTTCAACAACTTTGGATAGTCATGTACTTCGTTGCTAAATTCGGTAGGATATTGGCGCAGAATAATGTCCAGAGGTTGACCGAAGGCAGTCGCTGCAGTGTCGGTAACGGTGAGGTTTTGGCCTCCCACCAGCATACAATTAAAACCCAGTGGTTTAATCAGATCGGTGTATAATAAAGCCAGATGTGTTTCTTCGTAATGATTGGGATCAACCATTATACCCACCGTTGGGTGGGGATATCCCGATCCATAGTCTTCCCACAGCTTGACCAGGCCCTGTCTGAACTTTCCGGCAAAGTTCCGGTTGGGGTTTCCTTCGGGGTTAATCCAATCCGAAACCATGATTTCACGTTGTGCGCAGGGTTTGTCGTAGTTGAATTCGGAAAAGAAAATTCCGCCCTCGGCCCGTTCAAAAGCATCATAACGGGCCCAGAAAAAAGGAGGTAAGTTTATCGGTAAGCCTATAATTGACTGGCGAAAAGGAAAATCAGGCAATAAAAACGAGGATTGATCGACAGGATGGTTAATTAATTGAGGAACTAGACGATCTATCAACTTATACAGAATACTGGCCGTATCAATCATTTGGCGAATGACATCGGGTTCCAGGTAAACCGGATAGCAGGAAAAGGCCTCCATTTCTCGGGGGGAACTCACCATGTAGTATTTAAAGTTCAGGTGCCGGGTCAATTGTTCTTGATTCATGCTAACTCCCAACATGTCCCCGTGAAATCTGATAGCCTCCCACGCTTTTACCGATGGTTGGGGTGGACCAGGTAGCTCGTCCCCAGGAGGTACCTGAGTATATAAAGGGTCGATAATAATAACCATAGCCGGAACCATAATAACCATAGCTTTGATCCTCATCGGTTTCCCATTCACGAGTAGCGGAATCATCTTCTTTTTCTTGCACCAGCACCATATCCTTTTTAGTCTTCAGGTCCTGGGTGTCTACGGTTGCAAAAGTAGTCGATAATCCAAAACCGGAAAAAGCCAACGCAATGGCCATACTTATGGCAAGGGATTTATTCTCGGGTAATAGTCTCTTAATCGATTCCTTGGGGCTGCTGCTCGTATTATCTTGCCTTTTTGCCATATACATTCCCCTTGTTATTTGGTTATTTCATGTTCTTCCACATGTATCTTATGTTCCTTCAAATATTGCAGGTAGGCTGCAATATCCTCTTTAATATCTCCGCTGCGAAACAGGGTAGCCCGAGTATATCCTAAAGCGATTAACATTTCGATGCTGGGTAGATCATCTGCGTTTAACTCGTACTGGTTGTTAAACTTGCGTCGCAATAAGCTCAGGCTGACGGTAGGCCTATAGCGTTGATTATCCAGGACGAATACAAAACCCTGTGGTTCCACCGGGTTCAACAATAAACCATAAGTTATTAGGGCATTTACATAACGATCTCCCCCAACTAAACCATGAGTATGCAACGGACTTGCGTAGGTTAGAATCGGTTTGAGCTGCAAATGCTGCTGCAATAAATAACCCAGTCTCATACCCTCGACTGCGGAAACATCAAACAAAACCAGGTGACTCGGATCAAACTGTTTCAGGTGAGGTAGCAAATACTTATATAAAGGGCTTTTATTAGTTGCCACGGGCCGCAAATAAAAATCGCGGTAGTGCTTCAAGGAAACAAAATTAGTTTTACGAACAAAGCAGGCAAAAAAACCGGCTCCCTGCACCCACCGTGCATAAGCATCCGGCAGGTCAATCTGTAACAGTCTGGTTTTTTCCATGCAACTAATTACTGCTTTCCACCAAGCAGAATACCTGAGTTATGTTCATCAATTGCTTATTTCCGCTTTGATCCTGTATTGTGGCGATCCCACTTTCGACTTTTAACAGATTTCCATCCAAAACGTAATCAGTTGACTGTTCGTTCCAGTCGTCAATAGTTCTATAAATATAGATTTTCAAGCAGACACCTCCTTAGCTTATGCTGGCTCCGACTATGTAAGAAATGGCCATAAAAACGGCGAAGACCATTATACCAACTGCCCGATTGTCATTGCTCAACTCTTCATCGACAGAAAACTGCGGAGTAAATTTATCAAACAGCAGCCAACCACCAATCATTCCGAGGATACCAACCCCGCCCCATGTTAACACATCAGCGATGGTGTTGTTGGAAAGGATGGCAAAACGCATAATGTTGGATAAACCCAAAATTAGGCCACCCATTGCCAATCCGACCGCTACATTACCCCTTTTGATTTCATTCAGGTCATGATATTCAGTGAGAAAAGAAAAAATCAAGAGCCCGACTCCCACCACAATAAGGCCAATAAGATAGCAAATACCAGTGGCTAAATAGGCATTCATTCCTGAAAAATTAGTTAAAATCCCAAAAACGCTCATTACAACAACTCCCATAAGTAAAATCACTATAGTTATTATATCCTGTTTGGCATTAACTAAGAAGTGTTAATTAAACTTGGGGAGAAACAACCGTCTTTTATTCAGGAGACCATTTGATTCCTGTCTTTACATCAGGTTATAGTGGGGTATAATATACAAAAAGCTCGACTTCAATATAATATAGGCGATGGAGTTCTCCTCGCACCAATTGATGGAGAAGGTTTAGCGTGGATATGACGGCGATTTTAACAATGGCTCAAAAAAGAGAAGAATTTCTTAAATCTATCGTGTCTTTTGAGGAGTTCCTAATTAGTATGAATATAGCCCAAAGAGAAGCTGAGAGGCGATTGGATCATGATGTGACGCTTATCTTGAGTGATTATGAAAAACGTGCCAATGAACATAAAAAGCAGGCCATGCTGCAGATATTTCGTAAACTTGAAAAAGATTATTTTGATAACTATTATAACGGCAGCGAAATGGTTCATCACGTTCTTAATATGACCCTGAGGCATGCAGAAGCAGAGATCATGGTTGATTTCTCCAATGAAACGGGTCAATATGTTGAAAGTAAACTTAATTATGCAGAGGATCGCTTCTTGGAGCGGCTCAAAGGGCTGGTAGAGAACACCTATTTTAAGTCAGCAGAATTATTTGGTCTGCGATGGGAGGGCGAGATTAAGATGCCCACCTTTGAAGCACAACGTATAGATGGGGATATTATTGAACCCGGGTTTTCTGAAACACCCCGCTTGTCTATAGCTGATCGACTGCCAACTTCTATTTTAAATCCTTTAATTTTAAAGGAACTGAAGATGAGGGTACCTATTGATATCGAAAAAAAATGTGAGGTTTTGTACTATTATTATCAAGATTATCTCAGGAAATCATCAAGCGAATTAAAAGAAATAATGCGCACTATGGTTGATGAAGCCAAGAATCAACTCCAATCTCAACTGAATGCTGCTATTAGTCAAAGGGAAGACAAATGTTAAAGATTTGACACTTTAATTTAACATTTAATAGAATTCAAAAGGCTATCGGTGATTATGCTCGCTTGGGCTCAAAAGCTCGATTAGCTATGCGCCAAAGGCTCCTGTTTTACAAGCAGGAGTCAGACCGTCAAAAAAGCCCAATAGCTGTGTTATTAACGAAAGCCCATTCAATCGACGTACCTTATGTACGCCTCAATCACGGGCTTTCATTAATGCCTTGCTCTTGCAACATTAATCGTACCGTTTACGGTACATCAGGAGTACCCGCAGGGTGAAGTACCCTTGGGTGAATTTTTTTGCTCGGTCTGCCTTTATCGACACTCTGGCTCCTGTTTTACAAGCAGGAGTTATTTGCTAAATATAAACAAAAATTGCACCAAGACTAAGACACGATTTGATAAATAACGACAATATTCATCATTAAAATATATTACTATTAGTTTATCGTACAATGGAAGTATAATCCTAATTTCATAAATCAGGTCTTCTTTCATTCATGAAAAGTCCAGCATTTGTCATCGTTCGTTTTCTACAACAAACAGCGCATTTGGAGGTATGGACTTGCAGACAATCAATACATATTATGAAGACTTCATGAGTTTGAAAAGGTACGTCATAAACCATAGTGATTTACTATGGGCCACCAGTAATCGTGCGGTATTGGTGCAGGTTTTTGCCGGTATTTGTGATAAAAACTATTTAATTGCCATATCGAAACAGATACGCGAGTTGATTCCTGGTGCTCAGGTGATTGGAACAACCACTAACGGCGAGATTATGAACGGATTGGTCAGTGGACTAAAAACCGTTCTTTCTTTTTCTGTTTTTTATCACAGTGACATCAAGGTTGCTTGCGCTAATATGAAAGATGGTAACGCTTATGGGTTAGGACGCTCAATTGTGACCTTGCTAAACAGGGATAAAGCTAAGGTATTGATCCTGTTTGCGACCGGGCAGACGGTGAACGCCAGTCAATTATTAAAAGGAATTCAGTCCGTAAATGCTGGTTTGCCGGTAGCGGGAGGCAGTGCGGGGGACAATTTGACCAATACTAAATGTTTTGTATTTGGTAATGAAGATATTACTGAATGTGGAGCGGTTGGTGTAATCATTGAAAGTGATAGTCTGACCGTTACGTGTCACAACCACCTTTGCTGGCAGCCTATAGGAAAAGAAATGACCATTACCCGGGCAGAAGGTTCGCGGGTATATACAATTGATAATATGCCTGCATTTCAGGTTTACCGGCGATATTTGGGGATCGATGAAAATGCTGATATCTACAATGTGGTGGAATTTCCGCTGGCTATTTGCAAACATGGTATTGAAATTTCCAGGTCACCGTTCTTACGGCATGATGACGATTCACTCAGTTTTTTCAGCGACATGGATGAAGGCGATAAGGTGCGCTTTAGTTTTGGTCATGTAGAAATGATATTAGAAAAAGTAGACACCCTATTGCAAACAATAAAAAAACAGTCTGTGGAAAGCATATTTGTATACTCCTGCGCTTCCCGGAGAGGATTTCTCCAGGACTCAACTCAAATCGAAACTATGCCGCTGCAAAGTGTTGCTCCAACCGCAGGTTTTTTCACCAGCGGCGAATATTTCCACGCGGATAACAGCAACCAATTGCTGAATACAACGATGACTACACTGGCATTATCTGAGTCAGGTGTTACTAAAGGAGTAACCATAACTGACCCGGAAAAATGTTCTGGTGAATTGTATGGCAACCTTGCTGCTACAAAAGACAATGTTGCTGATAGAAGCATTGAAGTACTGAAAGCACTGGCACATTTGATCAACATCGTAACAAGCGAGCTAAATGAAAGAACAACCGAACTGGAGACGGCTAATCAGATCATAAAAGAACGGGAGGAACGCTTGACGCTGGTTTTGGATGGAAGTACCGACGGCTTCTGGGACTGGAACCTCGATACCGATAGAGTCTATAGGAGCGGTCGATTGCTCGATATCCTGGGATACTCGCAGAAGGAAATCGAACCGAATTTGCATACCTGGCAAAAATTAATTCACCCCGATGATCTTAACCCTACCGTGAAAGCTCTTAGTGATTATTTGGAAGGGCGAAAATCAAAATATGAAGCTGAATACCGTCTGCTAACCGAATCGGGTGAGCTAAAATGGATATTCGAACGCGGCAGCGTGGTAGCGAGGAATGAAAACGGTAAGCCACTTCGTCTGGCAGGAACATGTTCCGATATTACAGATCGCAAAAGAATGGAAGAGGCATTAAGTCTATCCGAGGATAAATTTTCCAAAGCCTTTAACTGCAATCCTGACCCAATTACCATAACTACGGTAGACGAAGGACGTTATGTGGAAATAAATGATGCCTGGTTGGAATATACCGGTTATCAACGAGATGAGGCTATAAATCACACTTCTACCGAATTGTTTCTTTGGACCATTCCAGGGGAACGGGAACGAATCATTAAACAGATCCAGGAACACGGCAAAATACGAAACATGGAAGTGAAATTTAATGTCAAATCGGGAGAGATGCGGACAGTACTTCTTTCTGCTGAAAAAATTGATATGGGTGGCGATCCCCATCTACTTATTATCACTAAAGATATTACCGATCTTAAACGAACTGAAAACCAATTACAGGAAGAGCGAAATTTTAATGCGGCATTGCTTGATACCGCCGGGGACTTGATTGCTGTATGTGACACAGAAGGCCGTATCGTACTATTTAATAAAAGATGTGAACAGATTACCGGTCATAACATTAATGAGGTGAAAAACCGATATATTTGGGAAATAGTACATAGCCATGAAGATACGGATAATAGTAAAGCCCTTTTTGACAAGCGGAATTGTGAATGGAAAACTCCCGGTATCAAGCAAAGGTTTGAGAATCATTGGATAACAAAAGATGGAAAACGTCGCTTAATAAGCTGGACAATTACCGGTCTTGTTGATGAAAAAGGCCAAATATCCCATGCGATTGGCACTGGAATTGACATTACCGATCAACGGATAATGGAAGAACGATTACGCGAGAGTGAGGCCAAACTGCGCAGCATTTACGAAAATGCTAACGGAATCATCTACACTCTATCTACTGACGGGGTATTTGGTTATGTTTCGCGTGGTTGGACTGAGGTGCTGGGTCATGATTTATCCCAGGTTGAAGGCCAGTCATTCGAGCCCTTTCTTCATCCGGATGATGTCCTATTATTCAAGAAATTTTTAAAAAAGGTTTTGACTACCGGAGAACCTCAAAAAGAGGTTGAATATCGCGTTAAACACATAAACGGCAGCTGGCGCTGGCACACATCCAGCGGCGCGCCGGTGAAAGATGAGGCCGGAAATACACTTAACTATGTTGGCATTGCTTTTGATGTCACAGAGCGCAAGCAAGCGGAAGAGGATATAAAGTACCTAAGCTATCATGATAAACTGACCGGTCTATATAATCGCACCTTTTTCGAAGAAGAGCTAAAACACATTAATACCAGCGGGCAGCTGCCTATAGGCTTGATCATTGGTGATGTAAACGGGCTTAAGCTGATAAATGATGCACTAGGGCACCAGGAAGGAGACAAGGTTCTGGTTAAAGCGGCTGAAATATTAAGAAATTCATGTCGTCAGGAAGATATTATTTCCCGGTGGGGTGGAGATGAATTCATCATACTTTTACCTCGATGTGACAGCGCCGGCACCTTGAGAGTATTTAAACGCATATATAATTCTTTTATAAGTCTTGATAGTCTGCCAATACCAATAAACATATCTCTCGGTATGGCAATACAAACCAGCCTTGACCAAAATATAAGATATATAATTAGAGAAGCCGAGGAGAAGATGTATCGTAACAAACTATTGGAGAGTAGAAGCACCCGCAGCTCTTTTATAAAGTCATTGGAGAAGACACTATGGGAAAAAAGCCATGAAACCAAAGAGCATTGCCAGCGTTTGCAGGAAATGGCGCAAAAAATGGGAAGAGCCCTGGATCTAACGGATAGTGAATTGGATAATCTAAAGCTCCTGGCTGCTCTGCATGATATAGGTAAAATAGCGATACCTAACAGTATTTTGGATAAGCCTGGAAAACTAACCCCAGAAGAATGGGAGACAATAAAAAACCATCCTGAGATAGGCTACCGCATTGCCCTAAGTTCTCCGGAACTAGCTCCCATAGCGGAAGCTATATTACACCACCATGAGTCCTGGGATGGCACCGGATACCCCCTGAGGATTAAGGGGGAGAAGATTCCTCTTATATCACGTATCATTGCTATTACTGATACTTATGATGTCATGATAAATGGTCGGCCATACAAAAAAGCTGTGAGCAAAGAAGAAGCATTGGCAGAAATACAAAGATGTGCAGGAACTCAGTTTGACCCAGAACTGGTGAGAAAAGGCCTTTTCTTTGATTAATCGCTCTTAAGAAATTGTATAAAACTTCATAGAAATTAGCACTATAACCTGCGGTGTCACAGCCAATTAGCATTGTAACATTTGTTTAGTATAATGTATAAGAAATAATTATCATAATAACCAATTATGTGCACTCATAAGGAATAAGCAATGTAATACCTATGTAGTACAAGGGGGGCTTATTATGAGAATATCTGAAAATGTAATCCAAATGGGGAACCGTCATTTTAATTATTTTATTGTTGGTCAGGATGAGGCTGCTGTAATTGAATGTGGGGTGACCGGGGGAGTTATTAGCCTAAGCCGCCAGTGGATGCAATTGGTGAGAAAGCCTGCTATTCGTTATCTAATCGCCTCTCATGCCCATTTTGACCATGTGTGTGGCGTTCCGGCGCTGCGCGAATTATTCCCTGAAGCCAGTGTTTTGGCCAGTTCAGAAGCCCAAAGGGTGCTTGGTAAACCGAAAATTGTTCAAAACTTCTTTGCGCAGGATGAAAAAATGTCAGCGGTCCTGGCTGCTGAAGAAATATTGGAAGAAATCCCTGCCTCTCCCCAATCGGAGGCGATTGGTGTGGATCGGGTTATTGGGGAAGGGGAGGAGATTATTTTGCGAGGGGGGCTGAAACTTCGGGTGATTGACGCTCCCGGTCACAGTCCCTGTAGCCTGGCCTTCTATTTACCCCAGGAGCAGGTTATGTTTGTATCTGATTCCGGCGGCTTTCAAATATCTGATGATAGCCTTTTTCCGATATTTTTTCAGGGATATGAAATGTATCAAGAAACCCTTAATAGGTTAAGAGGGTTTCCTACTCGCATATTGGCAATTCCTCACGAAAGAATATGGGGTCAGAATGAGGTACAGTCCTTCTATGATCGAGCTATTAAGACTGCCCAGGATGCATATGCAAATATTGAAAGGATGCTGGATAACGGGCGGGATGAGGAAGATATTAAACGCGATTTGTTCTCATATTATTATCGAGGAAATCTAAGAATTTATACTACAGATAATATCTCGACTTGCGTGGAACTGTTGCTTCGTAGGGTTAAGGAGTGTCTGTAGTCGTATTATTTCATTTTCAGGTATTACACTCTGCTAATCATTAAACCGATGGATCGTTTTCAGACCTGACACGAAACTATGCCGGGTAAAAGATAAGGTTTAAGGGTTTGGGGTAGGGGAATTATAGGAAAAGTATGATAATATATGATAAAGATCATTAATCAAGTAGGTGTTTTATTCTATGAGACGGATCATAGTATTCATATTATTACTAACAACATTTATTTTCTCTATGGGTGTTAATGATAGAATTGGATTTTGCCTTGATAAACCGTCGTTGGGAATAGGAATAAGCAACAATGAGGGTATTACATCAGATATGGAACCGACCAATAATACTACCCGGCTTAAACCTGTGGCACTAAGCAGTTATCCGTATGATGCCCCAGCTCCCGATATTCCGTTATTACAGTGGACAGTTCCCCCCGGAAGTGTTTATTACGAAATTGAGTTTCTAACTGCACCAGCAGAAAATCCAAATGGAACGGCCCCATCTGTCTATCAGTTCTACACTTCCCGAGAAGTGTATGCAAATGGTTATAGCATCGATTTGTCTTCATATCTTGGTAACTGTTTATACTGGAGAGTGCGCGGACTTGATTTTGACGGCAATCCTGTTGGTGTTTTTTCCGATGCCAACATTATGTATATTGATCATAACTTGTCTCAGATCTTAAAACCCGTATCCAATACTGGATATAAAAATGCCCATATGCCTATGCCCCAGTATCCGGTATATTCATGGATCCCCATTTATGGGGCCAAATGCTATGAAGTAGAATTAACTGTTGCTCCTCCGGAAAACCCCAATTCAATCTTGCCGTCTCGGTATCAAATCAGGAGTCAAATTGCCAAAGGATGTTACGATTGCTATGACGAAGAAGCTTTAAGTACCCCGGGTACTTATTACTGGCGGGTGAGAGGACTTGATGAATTTGGTGAACCCGTTGGCGTCTACTCTGATGCAGAGGAATTTTCTGTTTTGTTGGAAGCCGGAAGCTACGCGGCTACCTTTGGAGATAGTATAACTCATGGGGGAGGAGCCATTTCCTATTCACCGGCTAATGTAGAATACAGCTTTCAAACCTATCTCTCTTTTCCTAATATTAATTTGGGAAAAAGTGGTGATACATCGGAGACTATGCTAAATCGTTTTGATGACGATGTGCTTCCTTATCAACCTAAATATCTTATTATCATGGGCGGAACTAACAGTTTACGGGGTGGTGCACCTGCTGATCAGGTTATTGGAGAACTCGCAGCCATCAGCGATAAATGTATAATCAATGGGATTAGACCCATTTTCCTCACCCTCCCTCCGATTAATCCAGATGCCATCAAACGAGCTTTCAATGAAGATACAGTCCCCAATTGGCAAGAAGAATTTGCAGTCGTAAATGATTTTATCCGGGAACAAGAATATTGTATCGATATTGAACCGTATTTTCCTGATGAAAATGAAAATTTACCTTCTAACTATGCTATTGATGGAATACATCTCGATATTGAAGGAAAAAAACTAATGGCCCAAATCATTAATGCAAACTGGGCCAGAGTAACACAATAATATTGTGATAGTTTTGCTCACGGTTCCCTTTGATTCATCGGAAAGTTTTTTGATTTCTTCGGCAACCACTCCGAACCCACGACCCACTTCTATAGCCAACCCCCTGCTTAAAACACCATATAATACAAAAACTTTACACATTGTTTTCAATCACTTATAGCCTTCTATAAAGAAACGTTACATTAAAATGGTACAAATAGAAGCTGTAGGATAAATCTATAATAAGAGGGAAAGGGTGTAGTAATGTGCAGAAAATCAAGAAACTCAGGGCGGTGGTCCTGGCAATGTTACTGGTTCTGGTAATTACAGTGCCAGTATTTGCGTCCGAAACAATGGTAGTAAACGTTGATGGTAACAGTATATCCCTTGATGTTGCCCCGGTATTGGTTGATAATCGAGCTCTAGTTCCTATTCGAGCAATCGCAGAACAGCTGGGTGGTGACGTAAGTTACGATTCCAGCACCGGAACAGTGCAAATCTTAACTGCGGGCAGTAACGTCAAATTGACTCTCAATTCAACTACAGCCGAAGTTAACGGTAACCTTGTATCTTTAGATGTACCAGCCCAGATTATAAACGACCGGACTCTGGTTCCCCTTCGTTTCGTGGGCGAATCCCTGGGAGCCAATGTTAATTATGATGCTGGTAATAATGCAGCTAATATTAGTTATTTTACTAACATGACCGGGACTCTTAAAATCGGCGGATCAACTACCGTTCAACCGGTGTCCCAAATGGCAGCCGATCAATTGATGGCAATGAACAGCGGATTATCCATTTCTGTTGCCGGTGGTGGCTCAGGTGAAGGGATTAAACAGACCTTTGCCGGAGGGTTCAATATTGGCGGAATAAGCAAAGATTTGGGAGCTTCGGACTATAAAGACTATCCTGGTTTGGTACCCTATCAAATCGGCATCGACGGGATAGCTGTTATCATGAATCCCAGCAATCCCATAGAAGATCTGACCACGCAGCAGGTAATCGATATTTTCACCGGTAAGGTACAGAATTGGAAAGATGTAGGCGGGGCGGACGCGGCCATATTCCTGGAGACCAGAGAAGCAGGCTCCGGTACCCTGGATGGATTTGAATCAATGGCTCTTAATAAGGCCAAAGTTGCTGAAACAGCCACACCACATACCTCCAACGGTTTGATGAAAGAAGCCGTAGCCAAAAATTCTAATGCCATCGGATTTCTTTCAATGGGATACCTGGACGGTAGTGTGAAAGCTTCCAAGGTCGCTGGAGTCAACGCCTACAAATCTAAAGCTAAGAGTCACGAGTGGCCTTATGTACGCAACCTGAATCTAATTACCAAAGGATATGCATCCGGATTGTCGGCGCAGTTCATAGACTACCTGCGCAGTCCGGAAGGCCAGGCAATGGTATCAAAAGACTATATTTCCCTGAAAGCTCAGGATTAACATGAAAAAACAGAGAATTTTATATTAATTTACCGACTCTGGTACTTTATTAAGTGCCAGAGTCATAAATGTTGTATTTATTTTTACATTATCATTGTGGCACAGGATGGTGAAATATTTTGTCAATGGAGGAAGCCAAGCTCAATATAAGGACGAATGAGAGGCCCTTTTTAATAGAAACAAAGCAATATGCCAGAAGGAAAATGGTTGATGGTTTAAGCGAAAAGATTATTGCTTTACTTGCATGTGTCAGCGCTTCCGTTATTTTGTTCGTATTTATCTTTGTTTTTAAAGAGGCAATGGGTGTTTTGTCGGCCAGTGGTATAGGTTTTGTCACCAAAGCTGGCTTTGACCGTCAAATCATTACGGCTTACTCATCTCCCCTGGATGCTAAAATGTGGATATTCGGGGTTCGGGGATTAATTTTGGGTACTGTAACTACTACTCTCGGTGCGCTCCTAATAGCTGTTCCGATGGGTCTGGGAACAGCTATTGTAATTGCGGAACTGGCTCCAACGAGCATTAGAAAGATACTGCAGGTAGTGGTGAGACTGCTGGCTTCTATTCCTTCCGTCATATATGGTCTGGTTGGTTTGATGGTGGTCGTTCCCTTTATCCAGCACAGCTTGATAACATCTGCCATGCAAATACATTATATTAAACGTTTTCAACTTTCCGGTAATAGTATGTTGGCGGGTATCCTGGTATTGAGCATCATGATAGTGCCCATTATTATTGCTCTCTCTGTAGACGCTATCAAGGCCGTACCTGATACCTACAAAAAGGCTTCACTGGCTCTGGGTTTATCTCATTGGCGTACTATAATCAAAGTAGTTTTACCGGCCGCCAAGTCGGGTATATTCGCCGGAATAATCCTATCCATAGGTAGAGCGATTGGGGAAGCAATCGCTCTATCCATGGTAAGCGGAGGAATCGGCAACGTTCCCAATATCCATGATGGACCGGTTTTATTCCTTACCCCGGTTCTAACACTGGCGTCCGCTATAGTAAATAAATCAGAAATGATGTCTGTAAAATCAATTGAATCAGCTTTGTTTGCCTGCGGGCTGGTATTACTCCTCACCAGTATGGTTATTAGCCTGGGGGCACGACTGGTTGAGTACTTGGTAAAAAGGGGGGAGGGCCGTGTCTGAAATTAATAAACTTAAGGACTGGAGCGGTTTATTCTTTTCCTGGCTGGCTTCAAGTCTTTCCATCGCCGTTTGTCTCGGAATCATTGCCTTTTTGTTTATCAAGGGCTTTTCTCAGGTAAATTATGATTTTTTAGTCAGTCCTCCCAATCCCAGTCTGAACCAGAGTATGAGCGGGGGCATCAGCACTCCGATTATTGGAACAGTATTGCTTACATTAACCGGTATCATTTTTGCGGTTCCCTGGGGATTGGCAACCGCAATTTATCTGGCGGAGTACGGGGGGAAAAAATATATAATCAAGATATTTCGTCTGGCTATCGATGTATTGTCGAGCGTCCCTACCATTGTTATCGCCATATTTGGAATAGCGCTGTTTTCATTGCCTGAATTCGGTTTTTTAAGCTCGATGGTTCAAGGCGTAGAAGGGGTGAATCGCGCCTATGGACGTTCATTTTTGGTAGCAGGCTTGACTATGGCAATTATGATATTGCCTATTATTGTAAGGATATTTGAAGAAGCAATTTTAGCTGTTCCCGCTAATTATCGGGAGTCTTCCCTGGCACTGGGGGCTAGTAAGTGGCAGAGCATAACCACGGTTGTATTACCTTCGGCACGAAATGGTTTAATAACCGGGATTATTCTTGGCATGGGCCGTATAATAGGTGATACCGCCATCGTCTGGCTCGCTTTGGGTGGGACCTTGCGCATGACCGGTATACAACCGTGGTGGATGCCGGTTAATTGGTTTAGCACCCTGCAGAACACCGGATCAACTTTAACAACTTATGTATTCTATGCTTCTCCGGCCGGAGAGGGCAACATGCCGGAGAAAGCTTTTGGAGCCGCCTTTGTACTAATATTAATTATAATCTTTCTCAACTTGATTACGGATTTTTTGGGTCGTATAGGACGCAGAGTAAAGGAGAATTAAAACATTGACCAGCAGTACATTTGTAAAAGGCGCTCTTGAAGGGGCGCATGGCGATGTTGACCTGCTTAACCAAGGCCTGTCAATCTCTATCAAAGAACTCAATGCCTGGTATGGGGATTTACAGGCCTTAAAGAATATCAATTTGAGTATTCCCCGTCATCATATTACTGCGTTTATTGGACCGTCAGGTTGTGGGAAAACTACATTGCTGTGTTGTTTGAATCGCATGAACGATCTGGTGACAGGATTCAGTCTGACAGGATTGATAGAGTTAGATGGGGAAGATGTATATGCCCGTGATTATAACGTGATGAATTTGCGTAAAAAAGTGGGGATGGTATTCCAAGATCCCAACCCTTTTCCAATGAGCATATACAATAATCTTAAACTTCCTTTGGATGAGAATGGAAGACTTGATCGTGGGACTACCGGCGATATTATTGTTAATAAACTAATGGATGCCGGATTATATGATGAAGTAAAACTACGCTTGCACGAATCTGCTTTAAAATTATCAGGTGGACAACAACAAAGGCTCTGTATTGCGCGTGCACTTACTATTAATCCCGAGGTGATTTTGCTTGATGAACCATGCTCAGCTTTGGATCCGGTTTCAACCTCCAAGATTGAATCACTTCTAACCAGAATAAAAGAACGGTATACCATTGTAATTGTAACTCATAATCTGCAGCAGGCGGCTCGAATAGCTGATTACGTGGTATTTTTTTATCAAGGTGAAATCGTTGAACAGGGTAAGGTAGATGAGATATTTATCAATCCCAAGGAAAAACGCACTGAAGATTATCTGCGCGGCAGTATTTAGATGTCAACTAGGTGAGAACCGCTTTCTCCCCTAAGCATCAACCCATATATCTATGGCTTGAATTCAGCTATATGATGGTTTTCTACCTGAGGATTTTGCATTTATGAAAAAACCTCAGGTATTTTAATGCTAATAATAATCGAGTTCATTATAAAAAAGCAGCAGAAAACCGTTGCAATTAACGAAGGAATTGGAGAAGGATAATATAAAATAGGTGTCGAAATTCAGAAGTTATATAACAACAACTTCTCTCAGTAAAGGGAAAGGGGGAAGATCTTGAAGCCTTTATATATGTTTAACAGTTGGAAAACTGGTGCTCTACTGGTAGGATTAACATTGTTTTGTCTGGTAGGGATTAACCTAACGGCTGGCGCCGAAACCGCAATAGTCAGTGGCAATGGCGTTTATGTTCGATCAGGACCAGGTACTTCATACGCTATTGTCGGGAGCTTGAGCAAAAATACCAGCATTGATATTCTGGAGCGGCGTAATGGCTGGGTAAAGATGTCCTCTGGGAATGTAACCGGTTGGGTAGCTGAATACTTGACGAACCAGAATCAATCAGCTGCTCAATTACCGCCGATAAAGGTATACATAAACGGGAATCTGATGACTTTTGATGTAAATCCCATCTCAGTAAATGGGTGTACCTTGGTGCCTCTAAGAGCAATTCTTCAGAATCTCGGTGCCGCCGTAATTTGGGATAACAACAGCCAAACATTAACCGCCCGCAAATCAGCTACTACCATCACTTTAACTATCGGATCATTAACTCCCACCATCAACGGCCAGGTTCAAAAACTGGATGTCCCTGCCCAAATTGTGAACGGACAAACCATGGCTCCGTTACGCTTTGTAGCGCAAGCCATGGGAGGTAAGGCAACTTGGGACGGAGATAACCGGGTTATAAATATTTATTGTCCTTCAGACCCAGCGGAAAAAATAACCGCCGTTTCTATATCCGCAACTGATGTGAATATACGCAGCGGTCCTTCTACATCATCGGATTTGGTTGGATTAGCACCCAATGGTACCAGGATGGCCTATATAGCGGAAAAAGACGGGTGGTATCAGGTCAAGTATCAGGGGCAGTTAGCCTGGGTAGCAGGATGGCTGGTTACTCCGGTATGGGGATCTGCAACTAATGAGCCCTCAAGAGGTGCGTCGTCTACCAGGGAAAAAGAGCCGACACTTCTTCCTGTGCCATCTGACCATCAAGGCTTTGTAATGCAAATGAAGCCTTATGCCGAAGTGACCAGTAAAGGAACCGGCCTTCCGGTAAACTTCCTGCTGGCACAGTGGGCGGAAGAGTCAGGGTATGGAACATCGGCATTAGCCCAATATTATAATAACTTTGGGGGGATTAAGGATTCCAGTACCGGGGGGTATAAAAAATATTTATCACCTGAAGAATTTACCCAAGATGTGATCAACCTATACACACAACATTCCAATTATAAGCAACTTATAACTGATGCCAAGGCTGGCGCTGCCATACAAACGCTTATTAATGATCTGACGGCTTGTCATTATGCGAGTTCACCCACTTATGGCGAAAGAATTAGAACTCTATATATTCCCGAGATAGATTCTGCTTTGGAAAAGATAAAAACAGTTGCCCCCTCCGTGCCGAAGAATGATTCTACTCCTTCCGGAAGATGAAAGATATCTATGTCAACCGCGTATGTTTTTGAGGTTAAAATAAGCGGCGTATATTGCTGTGATATCTTCAACAACAAAACCAACTACGAGTTGGCATACACCATTGTTGAAGAAGATAACGAAACCTTTGTTGTTATACTTGCGGATACACGCGAAAACTTCTATGAAGAGCTGAAACGATACATGAAGTAATGATGTGATCCAGCTACCGTAAAAATCTATGACCATTCAGTTGTAATATGTTGGTATTTCTTAATTGACTTGTCAGGATTGACGTGATAGTATGTAAACAACAAAGGAGTTGCCGCTTTTGGTAGGGCGGTGGTTCCGAAAACTCGGATGGACCGCCTAACTTTTTTTAGGCGGTCGTGCTATTTCCTGTATATAAAACACAGGGTAATAACCCCTACAATTACCAAGCAGAATTGAAACAATTCGCTATATGTAATCATAGATATCACCCCCTTTACAAGGGAAGTGAACCAACCGCCAAACGGCGACTCCTTGGTAAATTATAACATACATAGAAACGAAATAACATTATTCTCCATGATTGGAGGATTTTTCTATTTATGAGGATATTTTTAAGTCATCCATGGACTTTCTGTCTAAGGTTGCCCGTTCCCTTGGAAAGAGGTACAGTTTACGTTGAAATAAAAATGTGAGAAGTACCCTCCGGGCATGGGCGTTAATATGGTATTTTAATATTAACTTAATTACCCATCATTAAAGGTTTATTGCCAGATAAAGTAGAATAATATAATATTTATCCGATAAAGCAGTCTGGAGTAAAAGCCTTACCGTTTAAGTTTTTGCTGCGGCAATATATTCAGCACTATTATGAACAGGAGTTAATAAATGACGACATCACAGGAAAACATCAACAGCACACTATGGAGAGCGTGTGATACCTTTCGGGGAAAGATAGATTCTTCCGTCTATAAAGATTACATACTCGTAATGCTCTTTGTAAAATACCTGAGCGATACCTACCGGGAAAATTATGAAGAATACCATAAACGCTATGACGGCAATAAAGAAAAGATAAAAAGAGCCTTGGCCCGGGAACGCTTTGCCCTGGATGAAAAATCCAGCTTTGCTTACATATACAGCAAGAGAAACGATGCCGCAATCGGCCAGATTATAAACATAGCCCTGGAGCAGATAGAAGAAGCCAACAAAGCCAAGCTTCGAGGAGTTTTCAGAAACATAGACTTTAATTCCGAAGCGGTTCTGGGCCGGACCAGGGAAAAAAACGCCGTATTAAAGCATCTGCTCGAAGACTTTGCGGGTCTTGATTTGCGGCCTTCCCAGCTGGAAGGCAATGATGTTATCGGTGATGCTTATGAGTATATGATCTCCCTGTTTGCTTCTGATGCCGGCAAGAAGGGCGGAGAATTTTTCACCCCGCCAATGGTTTCAGAGCTGATCGCCCGGCTGGTCAAGGCCCGGGAAAATGACCGCATTTATGATCCCACCTGTGGCTCCGGCTCACTTTTGATAAGGGCATATAAAAAGGTCCCCCATGGAAAAGCCCAAATATACGGGCAGGAACGCAATGGGCAGACGCATGCCCTCTGCCTCATGAATATGTTCCTGCATGGCATTGATGATGCCAGGATAGCCTGGGGCGATACCCTGGCAAATCCTCTGCACTTGGAGAATGACCGGCTCATGAAATTTCAGGTATGTGTAGCCAACCCTCCCTTTTCATTAGATAAGTGGGCCATGGGTTTTGCCGGTGAGGCCACAGACGACAGAGGATTTAAGATGGAAGCATCCCTGGATAAATACCGGCGTTTTGAATGGGGTGTACCGCCAACCAGCAAAGGCGACTTTGCTTTTGTACAGCATATGCTCTATTCCCTGGCCGAGGATGGCCGGATGGGAATAGTGCTTCCCCATGGAGTGTTATTCAGGGGCGGCAGTGAAGGAAAGATCAGACAAACAATTATTGAGGATTTCAATTTACTAGATGCGGTAATAGGCCTGCCCGCCAACCTGTTCTTTGGCACCGGAATCCCGGCCTGTATCCTAGTGTTTAAGAAAAACAGAAACCGGGAAAATGTATTGTTTATAGATGGTTCCGGCGAAGGCAATTATGAAAAGGGCAAGAACCAGAACAACCTGCGTGAGCAGGATATACAGAAGATCGTCGCTGCCTATGAGAAATATGAGACCATCGATAAATACAGCTATGTAGCAACCCGTGACGAAATTAAAGAAAATGACTATAACCTTAATATTCCACGATATGTTGATACCTTCGAAGAAGAAAAACTGGTAGACATGGAAGCTGTTGCTAAAGAAATCTCTGATATTAAAGCTGAATTAGCGGAAGTAGAAGCTGAGATGGCCATATGTCTAAAAGATTTAGGACTGGGGTCGTAGGAGATGATTGCTTTGAGAGCAGAGATTAAGGAAAGAATTGAGAAGATAAAGAAGGGTGAGATTCCGGAGGGGTATAAGAAGACTACGGTAGGGATTATTCCAATAGTTTGGAACGTAAAGAGCCTGGGTGATATTATAATTAAATCTGAATATGGTTCATCCGAGCCAACTAATGACAGTTCCGGAATTCCTGTTTTAAGAATGGGAAATCTGCTAAACGGAAAAATTAGTACCAAAAATTTAGTATATATGCAACTTACAGATGATGATCTCAATCGATATAGATTAGAAAATGGTGACTTGTTAATAAATAGAACTAATAGTTATGATCTGGTTGGAAAAGTTGCTTTATTTGAATTAGAAGGCGACTATATATGCGCATCTTATCTGGTGAGATTTATTATCAACAAAGAATATGCTGATTCAAAACTAGTTAGCTATTATATGAATCTTGATAATTCTCAAAAGTATATTAAATCACTAGCTACGAAGGCTATTCAGCAAGCTAATATTAATCCAACTGTTCTAAAAAAACATTTCAAATTACCACTCTCGAGCGATATCTCGGAGCAACAACGCATTTCTGCCATTCTATCCACCTGGGATAAAGCCATCGAAATAAAAGAGAAGCTAATCGAAAAAAAGAAAGAACAAAAAAGAGGGCTTATGCAAGCGCTTTTGATTGGTACAGTGAGATTACCTGGGTTCGAGGGAGAGTGGAACGAAGTTAAATTAGGTAACGTTTCCAAAATGAATAGCGGAGGAACTCCCAATTCATCAACCGCAGAATATTTTAATGGAAATATACCGTGGGTATCTATTGCTGATATGACTAAAAACGGAAAATATATTATTAATACAGACCGTTGTATTAGTGAACTGGGTTTAGAAAACAGTTCAGCGAAGGTTTTTCCGCAGGGAACAGTTTTATACGCTATGTATGCTTCAATTGGGGAGTGTAGTATTGCAAAAATCGAATTATGTTCAAGTCAAGCAATTTTAGGAATTAGACCAAAATCTAATTTGAATAATGAGTTTTTATATTATTATTTAATTTCGATAAAAGAAAAATTAAAGTTGCAGGGTCAGCAAGGGACTCAATCAAATTTAAATGCCGACATGGTTAAAAAATTAAGTATATTCATCCCATCTTTAGAAGAACAATTAGCAATTGTAGAGATATTCCTTAAAATTGACCAAAGTATTGATTTGCTTGAGCAAGAACTCTCAGCTATAAAACTTCAGAAAAAAGGCCTAATGCAGTTACTCCTAACCGGCATAGTTAGAGTTCCTAATTAACCCCTCATGGCTGTAGGCCACAAAAACCAGAAAAATCTAATAGTTATGTCATCCTGAAGAACCATGGTAAATTAGTATTGAATAATTCTTACTATATACTATTCATGGGGTACTTAATATGAGCGATAAACAAATCAGTAATTCTGATATATTAATATATCAGACCGAAGACGGAATAACCAAAATTGAAGTGAGACTTGATAACGAAACCGTGTGGCTGACACAGGGGCAAATGGTTGACCTTTTCCAAACAACAAAGCAAAATGTAAGCCTGCATATTGCAAATATTTTCAAGGAAGGTGAACTTGAAGAAAACGCAGTTGTCAAGGAATACTTGACAACTGCCGCAGACAGGAAAAAATATAAAACCAAATACTACAACCTGGATGTTATTATTTCCGTTGGTTATCGTGTGAGATCCCACCGGGGTACACAGTTCCGTATCTGGGCAACTCAACGGCTTAAGGAATATATAATCAAAGGTTTTACAATGGATGATGAACGGCTGAAAAAGGCAGGCGGAGGAAACTACTTTGATGAACTGTTGGCACGTATCCGCGATATTCGTTCATCTGAAAAAGTATTCTGGCGGAAGGTGTTGGATATCTATGCCACTAGCATAGATTATGATCCCAGAACCGAATACTCAAAGCAGTTTTTTGCAATTGTTCAGAATAAAATGCACTGGGCAGCACACGGACATACTGCTGCAGAAATTATAATAGAACGTGCTGACGCTTCCCAGCCCAATATGGGGTTAACCTCCTGGACAGGAAATAAGCTCACTATTCCCGATATAGAATATGCTAAAAATTATCTTAATGAAGATGAACTTAATGCTATCAATACTTGATTGCGTTATGTCTTGAAACGAGGTAATATCTTTGAACCCATCCAACGCATACGACGAACTGAATATCTCCCAGCTTCCTGCCATTGAGCTCTTAAAAAAACTGGGATACCAATACATATCAACTGAACAAGCGGAAATATCCCGAGGAACCTTGTACAATGTTATCCTTAAGGATATCCTGCATAAAAAACTAACCGAATTAAATTCCTACAAATACAAAGCCGTGGAGTATAAATTCAGTGCCAAAAACATCGACCAGGGCATGCAGGATATTGACGAAGCGTTGACTGACGGCCTGGTTAAAACCAATGAAAAAATATACGACTCACTGCTCCTGAGCAGAAGCTATCAGGAAACCCTGCCCGACGGAACCAAGCGTTCATTTAACCTGAAATACATAGACTGGGAAAAACCATATAACAATGACTTCCGCGTGGTAGATGAATTCACCGTGGAAAGAGAAGACGGGCAGGGGACGGTACGGCCCGATATTGTGCTGTTTGTAAACGGAATTCCCTTGGCGGTCATTGAATGTAAAAAAGCCTCCATCTCTATAGAACAGGGCATTAGCCAGATGCTCAGAAATCAGGGCCGTGACTACATCCCCCAGCTGTTCAAATTCATCCAGATTGTCATGTCTACCAATAAAAACGATACCAAATATGCTACCATTTACACCCCTAAAAAGTTCTGGTCAAGCTGGAAAGAAGAAAACGAGCAGTGGCTGTTGCCATTACTTGCAAACCATATTATCAACCGCCTGCCCACCAGGCAGGACCGGGATATTATATCTCTGTTCCACCCGGAGCGGCTCCTGGAATTGAGCCGTTTCTTTATGCTCTTTGACAAGGATGAGAAAAAGATCGCCCGTTACCAGCAGTATTTCGCCATAAAAGAGATCATTGCCACCATCCGGCAAGACGATAAAGACGGCAACCGGCAGTCAGGTGTAATCTGGCATACCCAGGGTTCGGGCAAATCACTGACCATGGTTATGCTGGCCAAGTTTATCCTATCGGAAATGAGTGATTGCAATCCCAAAGTTATCATTGTTACCGATAGAATAGACCTGGACAAACAGATTCGCAATACCTTTGTTCATACCCGGCTTAAAGCCAACCGGGCCGGCTCCGGGCAAGACCTGATAAAACTAATCAACAGCAACAATGCCGATGTGATAACTACCCTGCTGCATAAGTTCGATACCGTAGTCCATAATCAGGAACCAATAAAATCGCGAGATATTTTTATCCTGGTGGATGAATCCCACCGCACCCAGTACGGGGAAATGCACATTAAAATGAAGCAAGTATTTCCCAATGCCTGTTATTTAGGATTCACGGGCACCCCTCTGATGAAAAATGAAAAAAACACTATGATTAAGTTTGGCCGGCTTATTCATAAATACACTATAGCGGACGGAGTTGCTGATAAATCTATCGTGCCGCTGCTCTATGAGGGCAAGATGGTGGAGCAGACAGTCAACCGGAAAGCCATTGACAACCAGCTGGACATTATTACCCGGCATCTTAGCCAAAAGCAAAAAGAAGAAGTTATGAAAAAGTGGAGTCGGTTCGAACGGATCGCTTCCAGTGAGCAGCGATTAAGGCTGATTGCCTTTGATATTAACGAGCACTACAAAAACAACTATAAAACCCAGGGAGCTCAGTTCAAAGCCATGCTGGCCACCAACAGCAAGATTGAAGCGGTAAGGTACCTTGAAGCCTTTGAAGAACTGGACGATTTAAACGCAGCTGTAGTTATATCACCGCCGGACCAGCGGGAAGGCCATGAAGAAGTTGACGCAGAGTCCCAAGACCGGATAAAAAAATTCTGGAACCGGATGATGAAAAGATACGGCAGTGATGATACCTATGAGGATACTATTAAAGATGAGTTTGTTAACGGTGATGAGATAGATATCTTAATAGTTGTCGATAAGCTGCTGACCGGCTTTGATGCCCCCAGGGCTACCATCCTGTACATAGACAAGCCCATGCAGGAGCATACTCTGCTGCAGGCTATTGCCCGCGTAAACCGGCTTTATGAAGGCAAAGACTACGGCTTCATCATTGATTACCGCGGCTTGCTGCAAAAACTGGACGAAGCTCTGGAAATATACGCAGGTGCAGGAATGGAGAATTTTGACCCGACCGATGTAAAAGGCGCTATTTATGATGTAATAAGCATTATTGGAACCCTGAGGCATTACTACTCGGAACTGATCCACATATTTCTGCCGGTCAAAAATAAAAATGATGCGGAAGAATACGAAGTCCGCTTAGCTGATGAAGAGCTAAGGAATACCTTTTATGATGTTCTCAGTAATTTCAGCCGCAATCTGGCCATAGCTTTGGAATCAGATAAAATATACAATGCGCTGGGCGAAACTGAATTAAACCAATATAAGAAGGCGTTAAAGTTCTATCAGGAACTAAGGAAATCGGTAAAAATAATATATTCCGACTCCATTGATCACAAAGAATATGAAGCCAAAATGCAAAAGCTGATGGACAATTATATTGCCGCCGAAGAAGTTATCAGGATAACCAATCCTGTGGATATATTGGATGAAAAAAAGTTCGCCGAAGAACTGGACCGGCTGCAATCTCCCCGCGCCCGAGCCGATGCCATAAGAACCAGGCTTGCCAAACGCATAGATAAAATGTGGGATGAAGACCCGGCCTACTATAAGAAGTTCTCAGAACGAATCGATCAAATTCTTCAAGAATACAAAGATAAACGGATTTCCGAAGCCGATTACCTAAAGCTGATGACGGAAACGATGAATGAGTTTCGCGAGAGACGAGAAACCTTTAATTATCCGGAAATCATAAAAAACAATGCCCCTGCCAAAGCCTTCTATGGAGTTATTGCCGAAGATATCGGCTCATATAACGCTGTCCCGGAATTCTCAGAAATTATAGCTAACATTGCTCTGGATATAGATATCATCATTAATAAGCACTGCAAGGTAGACTGGCATGACAATGTGGATGTTCACAAAAAGATCGAACAAGAGATCGAAGACATGCTATATATCTATGAGCAAAAGTATGGTTTGCAGCTTTCATTTGCAGAACACGACAAGATCATTGCGGATGCCAAATTGGTAGCCTTGAGAAGATATTAGGTGTAAAGAACCTCAGTCCATTTAAAGACACGCACACCGAAGTATACAGCCGTAAGCAATAGCTTATTTCCATTCGATTAATAACACACAACGTATCGACAAGTTGCATAAAATAAAATACAATGTATATAATAAGTGCTGTAAGGAGGTATAAATATGGCACAAACAACTTTAAATGTTCGTATGGATGAGAATGTAAAAAAACAGTTTGATGCTTTTTGTGCTGATGTAGGTATGAATGCATCTGTTGCTGTCAACCTTTTTGTGAAAGCCGTTCTTAGAGAGCGGAGAATTCCTTTTGAGATTGCTGCCAGTGATGATCCGTTTTTCGGCGAAGCCAACCAAGCCAGGCTTAGAAAATCCATTGAACAGCTTAATGCCGGCAAGGGAACGGTACACGAGCTGATTGAGGCAGAAGATGATTAAAATCTGGTCTGATGAAGCATGGGAAGATTATTTATATTGGCAAAAGCAAGATAGAAAAACCCTAAATAGGGTTAATCAGCTTATCAAAGACATTGAGCGCAACGGATATGAAGGAATAGGAAAACCAGAGCCATTACGAGCAAATTTATCCGGGCTTTGGAGCAGACGAATTGATAATATTAATCGCTTGATTTACCGACTGCACGATGGCAAGTTGGAAATTTTTCAATGCCGATCACATTACAGCGATAAATAAAATAAAAATGATGAATAAACATACTATAGAATACAATGGCCAGATCATTGAATTTGAGCTGTACCGTAAAGACGTAAAAAACATCAACCTGAATACCCGGCCCGATTTGACCGTAATGGTATCCGCCCATGAGCAAGTACCTCTGGATTATATTAAAGATTATGTAAAAGCAAAAGCCCCTTGGATACTAAAAAACCTCAGTCAATTCCAAGATACCCAAACCGAAGAATATCGCCGTAAGGAATATGTAAGCGGCGAGTCTTTCAAATATTTAGGCAGACAACTAAGACTAAAGATTCAGGAATCCCCGGATGAAGACGTTAAATATCTCCGGGGACATTTATTCCTCAGCGTTAAGAATAAAGATAACTTCAAAGCCAAGCAAAACCTGCTCAATACCTGGTTCCGGGAACGAGCCAGGATAGTTTTTGCGGAATCACTTAATAGAATATATCCCTTGGCAGAAAAGTATGAGATCAAGCCGCCGAATATCATGATTCGTACCATGAAGGCCAGATGGGGTTCCTGCGTTCTGGATAAAGGGCTGATTATTCTAAACTTTGAACTAATCAAAGCCCCCAAGTACTGCATTGATTATGTTGTACTGCATGAGTTGCTCCATTTCAAATATAAAAACCACGACCGGAACTTTTATGATTTAATGACGGTATTAATGCCGGATTGGAAAGCCAGGAAACAGATCCTGGATGAAGAAGTAGTGCGGAATCTCTAGGGTAATCTTTGACCCATCACTTATGACACATTTTCGGAAGAGACTTGGCAAAGATATCATTCCGGAAAGTGGGAGCCGTTGCTCCGGCAAAAAATTTATACTAAATATTATAAATACTTCCGATAGCATAAAGCGGCAAATTGATCAGCCAGTCCTCTTTTTTATAATCGGCCATGGCAGTCCGCACGGAAGTTTTTGGATCGAATTTGTCCCGAAATGTTTTCAGGCTTTTGGATTGCAAATTCACCTCGGCTTTTACTTCCAACGGAATTATTGCGGCACCGTTATCAACAAGAAAATCAATCTCTGCGCTGTTTCTGTCGTTGGTCCAATAATATGTGTTTATATCCTTTAGTGTTTTCAACTGCTGTAAAACGTATTGTTCAGTCAAAGCACCTTTGAATTCCTTAAATAAGTCGTTTCCGTCAAGCAATACATCTTGGCGGAGACGAACCATACAGGACAACAATCCGACGTCCAACAAAAACAATTTGAAAGCTTTCAAATCCTCATAAGCCTTGAGTGGAAGATTGGGGGAAGTTACACGGTTTACTTTATGAACAAGGCCGCAATCCGTCAGCCACAGCAAAGCCAATTCGTATTCTTTTGCTCTCGCACCTTCTTTGATAAGGCCATAAATAAATTTTTTGTTCTCCTTTGTAAGTTGCGAGGGAATACTGTTCCAAAGCATTCGGATTCGGGGAACCACTTCATTCGGGGCATGCTTTGAAAAATCCTGCTCATAAGCATCCAATATCTGTCCCTGAATTTCTCTCGCCTCGTTAAAATCTCTGTTAACCGAAAAATTAAAAACCGCTTCCGGCATACCGCCTACATAATAATATTGTTTCAAAAGATCTATAAACTCCTGTTTAAAGGTTGTGACCATTGTATAATCACCGTCGTCCAAAAGCTGTATAAACTGTTCCTTCCCCATTGCCCGCATAAATTCCTTAAAGGACAGCGGGTACAGATCCAAAAACTCAATCTTACCGACAGGAAAAGACGTTCCCTGATGCAGTGCAACACCTAGCAAACTCCCTGCGCAAACAATATGATACTGAGGGGCATTTTCATTGAAGTATTTCAAAGAGGTCAAGGCTTTGGGAACCTCCTGTACCTCATCAAAAATGAGAAGAGTCTCGGACGGCTTTATTTTATGCCCTGCATATAGCTCCAGGCCTGTGACCAGACGTTCCACGTTCAAGTCAGCAGAAAACAATTCCTGCATCCGCTGATTGTTGTCAAAGCTGATATACACGCAGGTTTTATATGATTTTGCACCGAATTCTTTCATCAGCCAGGTCTTTCCAACCTGCCTTGCTCCGCGAATAATCAGCGGCTTTCTGCCTTTCTTTTCTTTCCATTTATATAATTGTTCAATTGCCGTGCGGTACATAACGAACCACCTCCTGTCCTTATATCAAATAGTCTACTAATTAACCACTTAAAATACAATGACTTATTGCGATATTCAAACATTTTATTCTACGACATTGTGACACATCTCAATATTTTTGTACAACCATTCTACAATATCATCAAAAGTGCAGCATGAATGTACAAAAACACTAAAATGATGAAGGCGTTAAATATCTCCGGGGACATTTATTCCTCAGCGTTAAGAACCAAGATAACTTCCAAGCCAAGCAAAAAATACTCAATACCTGGTTCTGGGAACGAGCCATGATAGTCTTGGCGGAATCGCTTAATAGAATATATCCCCTGACAGAGAAGTATGAGATCAAGCAGCCGGATATCATGATTCGTACCATGAAGGCCAGATGGGGTTCCAGCGTTCTGGATAAGGGGCTGATTATTCTAAACTTTGAGCTAATCAAAGCCCCCAAGTACTGCATTGATTATGTTGTACTGCATGAGCTGCTCCATTTCAAATACAGAAACCACGATCGGTATTTTTGTGATTTAATGATAGTATTAATGCCGGATTGGAAAGCCAGGAAACAGATCCTGGATGAAGAAGTAGTGCGGGGACTGTAGTGGTAAGGTATTAAAAATAATGACAGAATCGTCATAACCCCAGCCTTAAAGTCTAACTAAGACTCGTTCCGATGATCCAGATTATGTAATATTTTCTCCTTATAGCCCAAGCAGTTTTTTCAATGCGGCTTCCGACCAATGGTAGTTTGGAAAGTACTCCCAGTATGCGTTTTCCTTGCTGAAAATCAGAGAGGGAATATCGGTGTTGTCGTACACCAGAATTTTATCACATACTTCAATCAGCCGAGGCAGGAGCGACAATGCGCTATGATAGCGAGATCTGATTTTTTCCTCCGGTACATCATGACCACCGGATGCACGACGCGCCCTAACTCTGGCGACATTGATATTTTCGTTGCAGGTCAAGACATAGATGCACTGAACCTCATATCCGGAAGCTTTCGCTTTTTGCAAAAATAACAGATTCCGTTTGGTAGATAAAACCGTTTCAAATGAGAAATCCGCTCTTCTATTTAAAAGTTTACTACGAACCGCTTCCGCTTGCTGTACGGCTTCGAGGTCAGTCAGGTTATACTCTTTCTTCAGATCATCGGCATTGATATAAGTTCCAAAAGCCGGCAGCCCGCGTTTCACCGTAGTTTTACCTGATCCGTTTGGTCCTGCGAAAGCCAGAACAATAGGTGGGCGCTGTGGTTCATCATCCATTGACATACTCCCTCGTACCGTCGGCTGCTTCTAAATACGCTTGTTTTTTCGCCGTGTCATATCGTGCCACCGGTAAGCCGTTGCTCTTTTTATCCATATTTTCGCTTTTCACAACAGCCGTAAAAGCATTTGTTATATCACTTGATGAATAACCGGCCCCGAATCCGGCACTTTTTGTGCTGACAGAAAAGGGGATAGCTTTTTCCTCGACCGCTTTACGCAGGAAGACGTTCAAAGCTGTACTCATATTCATTCCCAAGCGATCAAATAGAATTTCAGCGCTCTCCTTCAGGTCCTTATCAACCCGGATCGTCACCCGTATATAATTTTGCGCACGCATTGCAGCATCTCTCCTTCCAAGTTCGTTTTATTATATTATATTCTTGAAACACCAAAATGCCAACTTGATATGAACATTGTATATGTTTTGGTGAAATTTATGCAATGGGATGAACCGTTTTGTAGTTCAAGTACTGCATCGATTATGTTGTACTGCATGAATTGCTCCATTTCAAATATAGAAATATAGAAACCACGATCGGTATTTTTGTGATTTAATGACAGTATTCCGTTCTGGCATTGATAACGATCTGAGAAAATATTTAGAACAATATATCGACTGTGTAAAATAGAGCTCAAATTACGAAAGCTAATTGATGTATTACCACCAAGGATATGCAATAATAAAGCTGGATGAGGTGGCATAATGCTTTGTTATTGCGTATGACCCACTCTGACAATTTCTACTTCGCGGCAAAGTGTCCCGGGGGCTCTCCGAGGGCCTGCCGGAAACGATCTTGCCCCCGCAATCCCATTTTCAGGGATACTAGGGGACGTTTTTATTATATCATTTTGACCATGAGGAAAGGCGAGTATGGTACGGCGCTGGTGCATCTCGCCGTGAAGGGTCCAATTTGCAGGAAGTCCGCTGGTCTTCGGCGAGAGCGGCACAAAAGGGAGTGGAAAATGTGCTGGACTATAAAAAACCAGCTTTTTGGATTGTTTGTTTTGCGCTAGTCGTAGCTATTACGGCAAGCGTGTGCTTGATTTCAAATCCCAGGACAGACGGTGAACCAGACCTAAAACCAGACCTAAAGAATGAAGAACTAACAATTATAAATCAGACAGCACAGAAAAAGATAAACGAGATAAAAAATTCTGCGATACCCAACTTTGCAGAAATATATAATAATACGGCTGAGATAGCAATTAACTTTGATTCCAATGGTATGTACCGCAGTTTGAAAGCTATTGATATTAAAGACGGTAAAATAATATCTGATATTTTAACGATGATAGGGGAAAGTCAAATAATAACCGATGAGTCTAAAATTAATCATATGAGTGGAATGGCGTCTAGGAATAATAGTTTGATTCTTGTTGCAAGTGATGGGAGCAAAAAGGAAATCAAGTTTGCTTTTGATGATCCGGCATTTGCAATTGGGTATTTGGAAATTGATAAAAACAAATATGACCCTGGCTTTAGTTTTTTCAGATATTTAAAGGACTTCACAGAATATAGACAGTTTGATACAAACATAGACAATCAGGTTGAAGAATTGTTTGGAAAATATAATTGGACTGTTGATTATAGAGTCAATTCAAGTAATGAAACGCTCCCGTCTGATCTTAAACATGAAGCGGGAGAATATCCCGTCAAGATTTACTGGGCTTATAATAACGAACTCTCAAAAAATATTGGGCTGAATTATAGTGACTACTTAGGGGAAAAAGTGCAGGTTGATATTTACAGGTTAAGGGAGCCGCTGCCTGAATACATGAGTCCAAGAATGAATGCACGAGGAATCGTTTTGAAATATGATAATAAGATCGTTGGAGCATATATTGATACCGGGAGACATGATTGCTTTGCCTGCTCACTTGACAGAAAAAGCTTAAAGGAGATAACCAATAAAGAATGGGATAATTGGATTAGTGACTATATCAATTATAACAATGAACTGGAAATAAAATTAGCTGAAATGAAACCGGAGGATGTCATAAAACAATATTATGATGCTATGGATAGCCATGATCAGAAAATGATGTTTGCATGTATGACCCGGCAAAATATATGTAATTATCTGGCTATGAATATGGATAATAATCAGCTGATGAACAAGGATTTCAATGATGCTTATGTTGATGGTGTGCAGAATGTAAAATCTTCTAAATTGATTAATCTGCGGCAAAGCAGCAATAATCCCAAGGATACTGTGGAGTATGCAGCAATAATATATTTCAAATTTAAAAAAGAGATAACTTCTAACAACGGGATACAAACCAGATTTATTATTCTGAAAAAGGAATCGGATAAAAGCGGTTGGAGGATTCAGAGTGAAGGAACCGGCCCTTAAATATTAATATATGAGAGTCCGGCAGAACGAAGAGAAAAAGTAGCCTGTTTGTGGCTACCTACTTTGGTGGAAAAACATCATCATGGATTCATTACGTAAAAACATTGATGGATAATTCAAAAGGAGATAAGAAAACCATGCCCAGGAAAAAAGAGCAAGATATCAACGAAATTATGATGGATGTGCTGACTGGTTTGAAGGAAGACGCGCTTAAGTATGAAGCCAGACGGATAAGGAAGTTGTGGAAGCAGGTCGATCTGCCCATGAGCCTAATGGACTGCCTGTTAGACCTTACAAAGTACCAGTTGGACACAATAAGGCGTAATCTTGACGTGAAAAATGTAAGTGCTTTAAATAAAACGGAAATGGCGGAATATCTGGCTTGGTATCAGACCCGCAACATTGTTAAAACGCTTAGACTGCTGGATGAGGGAAGACTGCAGCTTTTACGGTTAATATCTGGGTCAGGCGGTTACATAGTACATGACAGTTTTGATTTTGATGTCTCCTGTTTTATTGAACATTGCCTGCTGTTTTGCGGAACGATGGACGGCGAGCACGTTATATTTATGCCGGATGAAATTCTGCGGGCTTTTCAGGCGGCGGATAACCGGGAACTTGCTGCCACCGCAGCCCGCAATACCGAATGGATAAATATGACTTTCGGGGCTCTTTATTATTATGGAATAATGGATCCATGGGTTCTTTCGGTAAAAATCAGTGAAATAACTGAAAAACCGGTGGATTTTATGGAATATTATTCAGTATTAGCCATGGCGACTGATTTCTACCAACAGATAGATATTACCCTGCAGGGATTTCAGGATGAAAGGGTAGACGATGCGAAGGAACTAAAAGCTGAAATAATGAAGCGTCATGACCTTGATTATTATCCCTTCAGTAAACAGCAATTGCTGGATGCCAGTGCCAGTGATTTTTTTGAACGCACACCGGCTATGAAAGATCTAGCCTGGTTCTTAATCAAGCACTATGGCTTTACCAACGATCAGGTTGATGCCATCTTATTGGAAGTTTCCGATGCGATTATGATGAAGTATTCAATTCAGGATATCGTTGAATTATTGGAGAATTTTATTAAATTACCTGATTTAAAAATTGCCAGGATCTTGACCGGTTTGGTTGCTGAAGTACTTAATCATTCAAGAATGTGGGAACTCAAAGGACATACTCCTTACGAATTGCTTCCTGAAGAACAAAAACGCCGACATGCAGATACTACTCTTAATTCACCGCAAGTCAGCGCCGCCAGTGTATGCAGCATAAGAACCGGGGCTAAAATTGGCCGCAATGATCCCTGCCCCTGCGGCAGCGGGAAGAAATACAAGAAATGCTGCGGTGCCTAAACTAAATTATTCTTTTATTTTGATGGCAAGCTCTTCCTTAAGCTCGGCAAAGAGAACTTCAAGGCATTTCCTCGCATTACTGCCAATAAATAAATTAGCTAAAATATGATGGCGGCATTGACTATTTAGCTAAATTAACACATAATTAATTTACATTTAGCTAAATGGGGGAGTTGTGATGAGAGTCCCATCGACAGAGATTCAGAATAATTTTGGCAAATACTTAAAATATGTTGAGGTCAACGAAGAAATCATCGTGACTAAAAATGGAAAGGATGTTGCCAGGATATTACCGTGCGATGACCCAAATAGAAGCCTTGTGGCAGAAGGCGCAGCAGAATATAAATCCGGAGAGGGCTGGGTGACCTATGAGGAATTTCTGGAACTTGTGGAAGCTTCCGAGCAGCGGTTTGAGTTGATTGACGGTGTCATATACAATCTCGCCTCGCCCTCTTACGAGCACCAATATGCTGTTAACGAAATTCATGGCACATTTTACAACTGGTTTAAAAATAAAAAGTGTATTCCCCTTACTTCACCCTTTGATATTACCCTTTTTAAAACGGAAGACAATATTTGTGTTGTTCAGCCGGATATAGTCGTTATCTGCGACAGGGATAACATGGACAAAAAAGGCAGGTACAAAGGAGTACCCACTCTGGTGGTGGAAGTCCTTTCGCCTTCCACCAGAAGCAAGGATATGCTTAAGAAGCTGGAGCTTTTCAAACAATGCGGCATAAAGGAATACTGGATGGTTGATCCCAAAAATAATCTGATATATGTTTATATTCTTGATAAAAATGAAATAACCGATAGCATAGCCTTTCAGAAAGGCGCTCATGAAAATGCGGAGTCGGTATATTTCAGTGGCTTGAAGGTAGCCTTGACGGATGTATTTTTGTAGAGCATGAATGAAATCAAATCCGGGAGCAGTTTATTATTTTTCAATGTCGAACGCGTTACGGTGATAAATGAAGAGTGAGAATAAAGTTAGTTGAGCCAACTGCTGTTTCCGCAAAATTACCTCGCAATATAAGCCCGATTTCACCCCCTAAAAGCGGCAGGCGAATAGGGTAACATTAAAAACGAACTACATGGTTATGAAGAGCCATTCTGGAGCCTCTGCTGTAAATGCGTAAAATTATGGGTCATAAAATGTGCATGTATTGCATATAGGTTAACAATAATATATATTATGTAAACTAGCGTGCTGGCATTTTATAAATTGTCACTATATAAGTGGTGAGTAATTATTGGGGGAGGACATCTTCCTTGAATTTTTGATAATCGGGCAGGGGGTAAAAAGTCCGGTTCAATAATGCGGTCTTGCTGAAAGCAGGCAAAATGATTATATATTATAATGAAGAAACTCGATCGTAATTAACTTCATCGCACATGGTCTGCGACAAGTACGGTGGAGTAATCTTTTTTGTAGTTTAACGGACGATCAACTGTCTCTCCTGGTAATATGTTTTCCCAAAGCAGGAAGGTAATTAAGATGATCAACACTGGTTTCAGCCATCCCTTGAGCTATATGAACATATCCCTCTGTAGTTCGGATACTGCTGTGGCCTAAATCATTTTGTAATTGCCAAAGATTACTGTCTTTATTTTTAGCGACCTCCGTAGCAAACGTATGCCGCAGCCAGTGTGGCGAAACATTTTTCTTTACCCCAGCCCGGATCGTTGCGTCTTTAATTATTTTCCAGATGGACTGGCTGGACATATTGTTTCCAAATCTATTAACTATTAATGGAGAGTAGGATTGCGCATCTATTTCACATAGAAGTCCCTTATCTTCCCGGTAATCTAATATCGTATCCCACAACAGATCTGGTATTTTGATAATCCGATCCTTGTTCCCTTTACCGGTTATCGTTATACAGCGTTCCCCTTGAGGGGCGATAAATATGGATCTCCACATCGCATTGGCCAGTTCACTTGCCCTGCAACCGGTACAGGCGAAAAATATTACCACCAATAGGGCGAGTTTGCCTGTCTCCTGAGCCGCCATGACAATGCTTTCTAATTCTGTCTCCATTAAAATCCTTTGGGCTATCTTAGAGTCTACCCGCTTTGTTTCCAGGGGTTCAGCCGGGTTAAATGTAATATATCCAATTTTTTTAGCATAGGAGAAAAAGCTCTTAATAGTTGCTATTTTACGGTTCTGGGTGCTGACTGCCAGCGTTGCCGGATTACGATCATAATCAGGCGCAGCCAGGTATTCGGAATAGTCTACCAGATCACTATATGTAATGGTGCGGATAGATTTGTTGCCTAATAAGGCGAAAAATTCATTCAGAACCCCGGAATAGACATAAGCAGTGTTTGCGGATTTTCTTTTTCGACTGGACAAAAACATTGCTATCAAATGTGCATCGCTGTTTACACCTGTTATGACTGGGGGATTAAATATATTCGATTGGTTGACAATTAGATCTGCGTTAATTATGTATACCTCCTGACTAAAGCTATAATATTCGCTATTTTAATAACAAGGCTGTATTAGTAATATTATATATAATAATTAGTATAAGTACAATATAAAAAATATAACACAACATATCACAAATATAAATAAGTAAATAATACTGTGCTTTTATTAATATAACTAATAATTAATATAGTAGTATAATTAGTAAATAAAAATGAAATGACATAATTAAAGAAAATACAAAAATTAAAGTTGCATTTACATAGGGTAACATTGCAAATATAATATAACTAAACAATTAAAAAGTGAGGTTGTTTTATGATAAGAGAGACTTTGATTACTTTATGTGCCACACTAAAAGCAACTAATACCGGTTTAAATGAGAGGAATACAGACCGGGCGTTTGTTAGCCCGGTACTTGAGTCAATTGGCTGGAATCTATCAAACCTGAACGAAGTCGTGGCAGATTACAAACCTATGGGATTAAAGCAGGGTAGTGAGATTTCATATGCTTTGTTCGCCCAGTTACTTCCTATATTGTTAGTTGATATTCGACCGCTGTATTCTGATCTGAGCCAACTCCCGCCCAAAATTGCTGCTACAGCAAAAGCCTCACCTTCAAAATACCTGGTGTCTACCAACGGGGTACAATGGAATCTATATAATGTCGAAGGCAATCCGGTTTTGAAATTGGCCATTGATATTAGAGATAATGAAGCCCAGGACAATCTGCAATTAATGTCCAAAGAAAGCATTATAAGCGGTTTATTAGAAAAGTTTATTAATGAACTGCCTGTTCCAAATAACTCCGTAAATGAAATCATGCTTAAAAACAGGGGATATAAGGTATCTGATAAAACCCATAATGCCCTTAATAAGCTTCGAAACAAGATGATGACCAGCCGCTCCGTGAAAGATCAGGAGATAACGAACAGTATGATTGTTGAAATACTATTGGATTTATTTCTGGAAGATTCCCAAACCAACTTTAGCTATGTGGAAGTTTCAAATCAAACCATTCTTAGGCAACGAATACAGGAATGTTTAAGAAAATATACTGCTAAATAACTAATTTAAAGATATATTAAGGGTGAAATGGTATCAACAGGAAGTTAAGGAAATAAAAACTATTTAAGCCTCGTAATATACGTCCATATTTGACCCCTGAAAATGCGACCGAATAGCAGAACAGCAAAACAGCCACGCGATGTCTCTGCAGAGCCATTAGTGGCCTCTAAGGCAATATGAGAAAATTAGAGGTAATATTCAAGAGACTGTTGACAAAAATTTAAAACATGTTATTATGAGATTGAGAATCATTATCAATGTTTATGATAATGATTTATTTTTTAGTTTTAATGTTAGGTAAACCTAACATTATGCGGGAGGTGAATTCGATGGAGGTTGTTATTTTAATAGCAGCAGGTATTTTTACCCTAGTCATTTTATATTTCCAAGCCAAGCGCCTTGTTAACACTGTCAAAGGCGATCCTGTAAAAAGCTCGTGCAATTGCTGCAACTGCTCCAACTCATGCGCTATCCGCGAAATACCGAATACGGCTGATGACCCAGTACAAAAGCAGTAATTCTTCAATGCAGTTGAAATACAAGAAACGAATATCTTTATTATTAAACCCAGGAAAGCAATTTTTGAGGAGGTGAAGGATATTAGACATATTATAAAAGCACGGAAGCCCCGAAATACGGACCGAGTTAAAACCATGGCAGACCATGGCAGCATTGTGAAAATGCCTCAGGCCACCGTATCGGAAACTGTAATGCATCAGCGGGTTCTCTCAAGCCAGCCGTTTCTCAGTTCATGTACTTGCGACATGTGCACCAGGCTAAGCAAGGCCAGATCGTTACGTGAGTAGCCGAGCCTTTTCTGGGAAAGAAGGCCGAATACGAATTATATTTCAAAAGATATGGAGGTGAAAGATATGACCCGTACTTTAAAAGATCTGTTGCCCGGAGACACTGCCTGTATTAAAGCTGTTACCGGCCACGGCAGCATCCGCCGCCGCATAGTGGAAATCGGACTGGTACCCGGAGTGGAACTCATGATGGAACGTTACGCTCCCCTGGGCAACCCGGTGGAGGTAAAAAGCCGGGGATTTCATCTGTCTTTGCGTAAAGAAGAAGCAGATACCATTGTCCTGGAATCAACTACTGGAGGCGAATAGAAATGAACCGTAAAAACATTGTAATTGCCCTGGCCGGCAATCCCAATTCAGGGAAAACTACAATATTCAATGCCTTGACCGGCGGCCGGCAGCACGTAGGCAACTATCCCGGAGTAACGGTGGAAAGAAAAGAGGGTCATGTTAAGTACAAGGATCACGATATCTCCGTAATCGATTTGCCTGGAACCTACGGACTTTCCGCCTACTCGCCCGATGAAGTGGTAGCGCGCCAGGTAATAGTTCAGGAAAAGCCTGATATTGTGGTCAATATAATTGACGCATCTAATCTGGAGCGCAATCTTTATCTTACCATGCAGCTAAAAGAACTCGAGGTGCCAATGCTGCTGGTGCTGAATATGGCAGATGTGGCCGAAAATAACCAGATCCAAATTAATTACAATCTGCTGTCCCAGCTTGTAGGAGCTCCGGTAATAAGAACGATAGGTACCAAAGGCGAAGGGGTCATGGATATTCTGGAAGGCATAGTACAGAAACATTCTAAGCAAATTGATCCAGCGGAAAGACAGGTCCGCTATCGTCAGGAGGTCGAAACCGAGGTGGAGGCCCTCCTGGCAGAAATGAAAACTACCGCATTTTTCGCTCAGGAAGCAGCCGCACAAACCGATGGAAGCCTATCCGCGGCTTCACTGCCTGCACGCTGGTTAATCATTAAACTTTTAGAAAATGATAAGGAATTATACGCCAGAGTAGCTGAGCGTAAAGAGTTGCAAGGTTTTATAAACGATGTTGATCAAAGCCGCCTGCGTTTGCAAAATTATTTGGGGAATGATCTCGAGGTCGTTCTGGTAGAAGACCGCTATTCATTTATCCGCGGTATTTGCCGCGAGGTCTGCAAGGTGGGCGCTTTGGACAGGGCAACCATAACCGAAAAAATCGATAACATTCTTTTGAACAGGGTACTTGGAATCCCGATATTTCTCGGCCTGATGTGGCTGCTTTTCCAGTTGACCTTTACTCTCGGCGGTCCGCCCATGGACTGGATTGATGCCGGTATTGGCGCTCTGGGAGAATGGATAAATTCCAGCATGGATGACACCCTGCTGCGTTCATTGCTGGTAGACGGTATTATCGGCGGGGTCGGCGGGGTAATTGTCTTTTTACCTAACATCCTGCTGCTCTTCCTGGGTATTACCATTTTGGAGAGCACTGGTTATATGGCGCGGGCCGCCTTTGTAATGGATCAGGTTATGCACAAGGCCGGTTTACACGGGAAATCTTTTGTGCCGATGCTGATAGGCTTCGGCTGCGGGGTCCCGGCCCTGATGGCATCGCGTACCCTGGAAAACGAGCGTGATCGGCTGGTGACTATGCTGGTTACTCCGCTTATGAGCTGCGGAGCCAGACTACCGGTTTACGCGTTGCTGATTGCGGCCTTTTTCCCGGCTCAAATGGGTGGGAATATCCTTTTCTCGATATATTTGTTGGGAATCGTCCTGGCTATTATAATGGCCAAAGTATTCCGCACCTGGATTCTGCCTGGTGAGGCTGAACCTTTCGTAATGGAACTGCCCATTTACCGCTGGCCTACCCTGAAGGGGGTATTGATTCACATGTGGGAACGGGCCTGGTTGTATCTTAAAAAAGCAGGTACCATAATTTTGGCCATATCGATATTAATGTGGGGTCTTTTTACCTTCCCCACTGTTGATGAGCAGGGGCAAGAATTTGAAAGTCCCACTGCTCAGATGGAAAGCAGTTATGCAGGACGAGTCGGTCAGGCTATTGAGCCTGTATTTGCACCCCTGGGTTTTGATTGGAAAACGAGTGTCGCGCTGGTGGCCGGCTTCGGTGCCAAAGAAGTGGTGGTCAGCACCCTGGGAACTCTTTACAGCATAGAAGATGAAGAAGCTCTCGCTAATGAAGAAGAATCTACGGTACAGGGTTTTGCCGATAGAGCCAGGGAACAATCCGGTTATACACCTCTGGTAGCCTATGTCCTTATGGTCTTTACATTACTCTATGTTCCCTGTATGGTGTTTGTCGCTACAATGAAAAGAGAAACCAATACCTGGAAATGGCCGTTCTTTACTATCGGATACACCTTGGTGCTGGCCTGGGTGGTTTCCTTCCTGGTTTACCGAGGTGGCTTGCTGCTCGGAATTGGAATATGAACGGCACAGCTTCTGTAATAGCAAAATTGTTTAATAAGAGTTTTAAGAAGCAGATTAGGCAGGTTTTAATTAGTGATTTGGTTGTCCGCCTCATTCCTGTTATTAATATTAAGCAAGTAATCGCATTAAACCAAATAGTGCATGAGGCGGGCAAGGCCGGTTGTCCAGGCGAACAAACTAAAGAAAAACAAGAGGAAAATGAAATGGCTTTAATTGGTAGCAAAAAAATCGCTGAGTTTTTGACGGGGGAATATTCAGCGGACAACTTTATCAGGACTCAGATGTTCTCTGAAGAGTGGATACAAATGGTCATTGATAAACTGGGGTTCTCCATCGAACATGAAATAGAAAATGCCAGCAGCCTGATTAATAGTGAAATCGAAACAAATAGGGGTGAAGAGCAGAATTCTGTTAAGAAGAGTTCTCTTATACAAAAAGATTCTTCGAAGGGAGGTTAATGTTATGAATGGCTTAAATACTACAAACCGGGTTAATCAACTGCAATTGATACCGGATAAAAGCAAAAAAAGAAAACGTATGTGGGAGATATCCAATGATCTTTTCTGTTCGGTTTGCGGCACCTGCCTGGATTTGGACGAGCAGAGGATGATTCTAAAGAAATTGCATATTGATCATAAGGCCTATTCTGACCATGAAATCCACGCCTTCATGGTGCAAACCCTGTACTCTGAAAACAAGTTGTCACGCCGCCTGGACAGCCATTTAAACGATAAGTATCGCTATGAAGTATTCCAATTCGGTAATTATGATGAAGACCAGTTTATGGCGGTGTGGCAAGATCATATGAAATCAGGCGATATTTGCGGGCTGTACTGGGCAGCCGTTACACATACGGGTTTGTCTGAAGCAACGGTGCATCGTATTTTTTGTGATGTCCATATGTTGTCGCATCTCAATGGCGGCAAAGCACGCCAAGAAAAAAGCGAATATGATCGCTTGTTGTGCGTCAACTCCGAGTTATCGGCCAAGCTCCAGCAGGAAAAGAAAAGCCGGAGGGAACTGGCTAAGGAGTTGGCTTCATCCGAAAGGGTGCGCCGGAGTTTGGAGATCAAGGTCCAAGAATTGGGGAAAAGTGTTTCGGCAGACCCTCATGAGTTGCTAAATGCTAATATTACCATCGATAGACTTGTTAACGAAGGCTGCCAACTAAAGGACTCGCTCAATCAAGCTGAGGATGCCCGGCGAGAATCCCTGGAACTTATGCAAATTGTCAATAAAGAAAAGGGAAGATTGGAATCTGAGTTATTGGTTCAGAAAGAAATTAATTTGCAATTATACCAGGAGATTGCAAGCCTTATATGCAATCATTATTGTGACCGTACAGACTGCTCACAGGATGAATGCTGCCCTAATTTATGCGAAAAACGGGTTTTAGTTGTCGGAGGGCTGACTAAATTCAAAAGTTTTTATCGTGATGTAGTTGAAAACCTTGGTGGTAATTTTGAGTATCATGACGGTTATCTTCAATCGGGAGAAAAGGAATTGGAATGCCTGATAAAAAAATCTGATATAATCCTGTGTCCAGTCGATTGCAACAGTCATGGAGCTTGTTTATGCGTCAAGAAGATTTGCAACCGGATAAATAAACCATACCAAATGTTGCCCAGTTCCAGTTTGAGCAGTATTTCATACGCTCTAACGGCCGCGGGCAAACTTGATCCGTCTTAATAATAAGCCACTCTCCAGAAAAAACGAGTATATGAACAACCCTATGAATTCGGCCTTAAAGAAGGGATAAAAAATGGATGCCGCTACTCTGAAATCATATTTGCATAAAAGAGGATATCGCATCACAGCTCAGCGGATGGCGGTTTTAGATGAAATTACCAGAAATGAGAACAAACATCTGAGCGCCAGCGAAATCCATTCCGTAGTTAAGCTGCAATACCCCAGGCTTGGCATTGCTACGGTCTATAAAAATCTGCGCATGCTTGAACAGGAAGGCGTAGTAAATAAATTCGACCTGCTGGATAATACCGGACACTATGAAATGGGCTTGGATTATGATGCTCACTGCCATCTGCTCTGTCTTGCTTGTGGGTGCATAAATGAATCAGAGGAAGATTTTGTTCAGCATATTTGTGAATTATTACAGAAAAAAAGCGGTTTTATCATGCAAAAACGAGCCTTAGTTTTCTATGGCTATTGTAAAAAATGTTTGGCCCAAGACCAAAAAGACAGAAGGAAAGATGATGATTGAGATCATTAGAACGGCTGGAGTCGGTAATAGATTCCTTGATCAGAATTAATAGCCAAAAACCGCTAGACGCCTTAAATGACGAGGAGTTCCAAGAAGTCTTGGAAAATCTGGGTGTATATAGTACAAAAATTGATCTCATCGCGATTAAAAGCAAGCTGAGGAAAATGGCGGAAATATTGAATCATACTAATTCTTGAGCGGTAATTAAGCCTGTATTTTTTTGAAATCAAATTAGCCTGCCTAACTTTTAAGATAAAATAGGAAAACACGCGTATCCCACTTCAAAAACGAGGAGGAATTGAATGATGCCAAAGAAAAATATAAGCAAATATAATCAGCTGACATTGAGAAAGTTTCTCAGCCTGCTGCTAACGGTGGCCATGCTGGTTTTATCGCTCCCGGCCGCTGCATACGCCACATTATCTGATGTGCAGGGGCATTGGGGACAAACGGCCATCGAAAAATGGAGCGGCCTGGGAATCGTCCGCGGCGCCGATGGTGCGTTTCGCCCGGATGACCCCATTACCAGAGGAGAAATGGCGGTCATAATTGATAACGTCATGCATTATCAGACAAAAGCGGAGAACCGCTTTTCTGATTTGGGCCAGGCCTTTTATACGGATGCCATTTTGAAAGCCAACGCCGCAGGGGTCATCAATGGTGACGGCACTGCGGTGAGCCCTGCCGATAAGATCACCCGCGAGGAAGCCGCCGTTATGCTGGGACGGGCGCTGGGACTAAGGGAAAACGCCGCAGGCAGTGGAGTATTTTCCGATGCTGCGGAGATTTCTTCCTGGGCTGCCGGCTACATAAACGCAATGGCCGGTGCCGGCTACGTACAAGGGTCAAACGGCCAATTCAATCCGAAAGACAGCATTACCCGGGCTGAGGTTGTCACCATTCTCAATAGTTCAATTAAGCAATTATATAATGAAAATAAGGAATATAACGGAAATGTATCCGGCACGGCGATTGTGAATATATCGGGTGTGGTGCTTAAAGATATGGAAATTTCCGGTGATCTGATCATTGCCGAGGGTGTCGGAAATGGCGATTTAACGCTTAACAACGTTAAGGTTGTGGGGAATACCCTGGTTCGTGGCGGAGGTCCAGCTTCCATCCACATCCAGGGCGGCAGCCAAATATCGCATCTTATTATGGAAAAGACGGATGACGGCGCCATTCGCATCGTTACCTCAGAGGGCGCTGTTGTGGAAGCCGTCTTTGTGGATGACGGCACAGATGATATTATTATGACCGGCTCCTTTGCAAGTATCACCGTTGCCGCGGACGTGGCGGTCAAAGCCGTTGATGCCCGGATCGGGCAGGTGGATGTTACCGCAGGAGATGCAGTTCTGGACGTTAATCAGGACAGCGTTATCGGCACGCTTAATGTGGCGGAGACCGCGGCGGACACGAAAGTCACAATCTCCGGTAAGGTGGAGAAGCTGACCGCCAATGCGAAGGTTAGTATAGAAAACAAAGGAACAATTACCCAGGCGCAGATCAATGCCAACGGTGTGGCCATAGAGGGGAACGCTCCTGCGACGGTCAATGTGGCGGCTACGGTAACCGATACCCCCGCCGCCAGCAGCTCTCTCACCAGTGGCAAAACGAGTTCCGGCGGCGGAGGCGGATCTTCTTCAAAGAAAGAAACAGACGGGATATTGGTAGTAGCACATGGCTCATCGGAAGATGCGTGGAACCAGCCGGTGCGGGATGCCGTAGAAGCTATTGATAGCAGGTATCCGGTAGAATTAGGTTTCCTGGAATATGTTGCGGGGGAAGATATCGGGACGGCAGTTGCCAATCTAGAAAAGCGGGGTGCTAAGCACATTATTACTGTGCCTATATTTGTGGCTTCGGCTTCAGGTCATATCGAAGAAATCAAATACATGCTGGGACTCCCCACTACCATTACGGAAGAGGAAGCAAATGACGCAGGGCTGAAAGTTATTCCACACAATGCTCTGATTGAAATAACACCAGCCATGGATGACCATCAATTGGTAGCAGAAATTCTGGATGACCGTATTGCAACGGTTAGTCGGCAGGCAGATCAGGAAATTGTGGTATTGGCAGCTCATGGAACATCTGCAGCGGCAGATCTGACCGTTTGGGAAAATAACCTGGCTTCTTTAGGGAGGCAGCTTGAACAAAATTATAATTTCTTGGATGTTGATTATGGCTTTGCGGCACAAGGTGAACCGAAACTGAGGGCAGTGGTAGAAGCACAGCAATCGAAAAATTCCGGGGCTTCCATTATTGTTATGCCGGTTATGCTTTCTGAGGGCACATTAACAGATTCCGAGATTCCTGAAGTTTTAGCCGGATTAACTTACGTATATCCGGCTAAAGGACAACGTTCTTTGCTGCCCCATAATAACATTTCTAAGCTGATTGTTGCCCGTGCCTATGATGCCCTGTCAGGAGTTTTTGCGGGCGGCAATGGTACGGAGTCCGACCCCTACCAGGTTGCCACGGCCGTGCAGCTAAATGCCGCCCGTAACAACCTGTCCGCCAGCTATATACTGACGGCGGATATCGATCTCAGCGGATATGAAAACTGGACGCCCATCGGGACCTTGGACGAAAATATTTTCGGAAACGGCGGTCATAGCGATATTGCCTTTTCAGGCACATTTGACGGCAACGGCCACACCGTCTCCAACCTGACGGCAATCCACCAGGATCTCGCTGGCGTCGGCTTGTTCGGTGCGGCATCCTCCGATGCCGTGATTAAAAACCTTACGGTGGAAAATGCCACGGTTACCGGCTACATGTCAACGGCAGGCATCATTGGTTTAAACTGCGCCTCGGTGGAAAACCTGACGCTTAAAGGTGAAAATACGATCTCCAGCATCAATTGCACCGGCGGCATTCTTGGAGGCCACGGATATGGAAGCATTAAAAACTGCACGGTTGAAGATGTGACGATCCGTGTATTGGGGGATAATGATTTTTCCGGAGGACGAATCATCCAGTGCGATGTGGCCGAATGCGGCGGCCTGATCGTGGGCGGCGCTTTTACCGGAACCATTGCAAACTGCAAAGCCAAGGGAGAGGTTATCGCCGAAGGCAATGAACCCGTTGGCCTGGGAGGAATAGGCGGCTGCCTCGAATACATGGAAAGCATCACTGGATGCACGGCGGACGTGACCATCACCGCGCCCAACACGGCCCATGCGGTCGGCGGTTTATGCGGGTACGCGGGCACCGGGGACATAGAAAATCCGGCAGTCATCGAAAATTGCTCGGTCAAGTTTGTAATGAACACGGCCAACGCCACACACATCGGCGGACTTGTGGGTACCGGACTCTATTATATGGGGTTGGAAACAGTCTTTTCCATCGGCAATTGCAGTGCGGAGGGTCAAATAAACGGAGCGGTAACTCCGGGTACGATTGCCGGACGCGCTGAGAACTGCACCATCGCGGACTGCACATCCGACGTACTGATTGACGGTGTGAAGGGTATGAACGAGATCGGGACGACTGACCGGATGTACGAGAGCGCGGATCAGTGAGCAACGGGAATATCTTAAATTGATATATTTACCGGAGGTATCTTTTATGAAAACCAAATTGTTTACGTCAATTCCGGTAGCTGCTTTACTATCACTTGGCTAATGTCTGAGGGGCGCGGCAAGCCCGCGCCCCTCTTTTACTCATATGGACTTATATGGAAGGAGGATATCAACATACACTGATATCCGCATAGACAAGGAAGTGGTAGGGAAATGAAACGGGAATGTATTGGAAACGTCATTGCTGCACCTGTCTTAGAAACTTTCAGGCATAGGTGTGCACAAGTGGATGTAAAACCACTGTCAAAACTGAATATAAGCCTCAACGAGTTTGTCACCGCTTTATCATCGGCGATCGATCTGGCGGAAAAAGTCAATCGGGACCATTCTTTGCGCACTACATACGTTGCAAGCAGAATATCAAAAATATTAGGGCTTTCACCCGACGAAAACAGGGAGATATATTTCGCTTCGTTACTTCATGACATAGTGCCGGTTGGTAAAGTTTTCGATGAGCAAACCGCCTTGGCAATTCATAATAATCTATTTCCCCTGGATAAGGGAATAGCTGCTAGGGTCACCGATATATGGCATTTAAAAAAGTGGATCAAATATGAAAAGCATATTCCCGATAAAGCCCATTTTATAACCAAAATTATATATATCGGGGAACAATTTGAATCAATGTATTCCCTACATAGGGATGAGCCCCAATATCGTGACCGGATTCGACATTGGGTGAGTAAAGAGGTAAAACCGTGGGATGCACAGATCAGTGCCGCATTGCTTGCATGCATGTCAACCGAAGCCTTTTGGCTGGATTTACGAGCCGATAGAATAAAAGCGGTAGTAGAAAAAGGCGCCCCCGACTACAGGCAATATCTTGATATGCATGATATAGGGCAGATATGCAAGGCATTTACGGTCATCATCGACAGGAAAAATCCCTACACCGGGTCTCACTCTGAAAAAGTGGGACTGATTGCTTATAAGACGGCAATATCTTATGGATTTGATGCTTTTACCTCCAAAAAAATCGAAATAGCCGGTTATCTTCATGACCTTGGAAAGCTCGCCGTACCTGAAACGATCCTTAATAAACCGTCAAGCCTGAACGCCAGCGAAAGACAAGTAATACAGTCACATCCCTACTATACTTATTCTATTTTAGGAAATATTAAGGGGTTGGAAGACATCGCCCAATGGGCCGGCAATCATCACGAACGGCTTGATGGTTCGGGGTATCCGTGGGGAAAAAGTAATTTAACAATTATGGATCAAATTGTGTCCGTATCCGACATATTTGAAGCTCTCACCTCCGAAAGGCCTTACAGGAAAGCGGGTTCAACTCATCAGGCCATAACTGTCTTAAAGGACATGGTTCTATCAGGTAAAATTCTGGAGGATGCCGTTGAAGCTTTGGAGAATTCTATCGGGTTACCATCAACCTATCAAAATATTGCCCCGAACGATTATCATAAAAACCTTATTAAATACTAGCCCAATATACGCTGTAGTACACGCTGAAGGAATGTTTTTTTAGTTTTTGAATCTTGACTCTGCTCAATCTCCGTGCTTGGTTCGGTACGAAACGCACCGGCTTCTGTGGATTGGGCAGGCACGGGGTTTACGATTGCGTGGACTGGTGTTGCCTTCTCAGCAGGATTTACATTATTGATTTTTTGAGATGATTTATGATCTGAATTTACCTGGATAGACCGGTCCCTGTGTTTTTCTTGATATTGGGTAGGTTTTGTCCTGCGCTTGTTTTGAGTTTTTATTAAATTCGATTCATTTGTAGTCTGCGACGGATTGACCTTCTGAGAATTTGCCTGTATCCATTTCTCAGCCGAAGATCTACGTTCATTCAAATCAGCTTCCGACGGCAATTCCTCTTCAGCAATCATAGCTCCGATATGCTCTTCAATCTCATAGAGGCTCATGATATCTTCGCCGGTGACCAAAGTGACGGCGCGGCCCCCATTCCCGGCTCTGCCGGTACGCCCGATCCTATGCACATAGCCGTCTTTCTCGATAGGGACATCATAGTTTATCACCAGGGATAAGTCATCAATATGAATGCCGCGGCCTGCAACATCTGTGGCTACCAGCAAATGAAACTCTCCTCGCTTGAACTGCTGCAGGGTTTTCAGCCGTTTAACCTGGGGGATGTCTCCGTGCAGCGCCTGAGAAGAATACCCCTTTCGGGATAAGAAGCTTTGAACCCTATCGACAGCGATTCGAGTGTTGCAGAAAATCAAACAACTTTCCGGCTGTTCAAACAGAAGAAGGCGGTTCAATTGTAGGCTCTTTTCGTTATTATGCACACGATAGTATACTTGTTGGGTGGTATCCACTGTTTTGGTCTGAGATTCAATCTCTATAGTTACGGGATGTTTCATATACTCCCGGCAAATTTTGCTGATTTCAGCGGGTATGGTAGCTGAAAAAAGGAGAGTCACCCTATCTTTGGGGAGGGTTTTTATAATTCTCGCCACCTGATCGAGAAACCCCATGTCCAGCATCCTGTCCGCTTCATCAAGTACCACAAAGCGTATATGTTTGGTTTTCAGATTCCCGTGACGAATGTGATCAAATACCCGGCCGGGTGTCCCAGTAACAATGGAAACACCTTTATTAAGGGCTTGGATTTCAACATTAATATTGTGCTGCCCGTATACAGCTGTCGTTTTGTGCTGAAGATGCTTTGACATCAGTTTGAGATCGCTGTCCACTTGGACTGCCAGTTCCCGAGTCGGTGTGAGAATAAGACCTTGGGGTCCAACTGCTGCGGGATCGGTCAATTGCAGCATGGGGACTCCAAAAACAGCTGTCTTGCCGCTGCCTGTTTTTGACATAACGATCAGATCTTCCTGATTCAGAATATGGGGAATTGCCTGCCTTTGCACCTCAGTAGGTGTCTCAAAACCCATCTCTTCCAAGGCTTTTAAAATAGGAGAAGAAATGTCCAGGTCCTTAAAACTGCTTAACATTGTTATCTTCTTTCATTATTAATATATAACTAATCATATCATTTGCTGTGTTTTGCTGCACGTTAATCAAGCTGCCACTTTCTAAATGCTATCTATTTGGATAGCTTCGAAAAATGTTAGAGATAATATATTCAAATAGAAAGTTAAGGGGGCAGCATTTGAACATGTCTAGGAAAAAACTATTCATATTGATAACATTATTGATTGGGGTTTGTATGGTAATAGGCGGTTGCAGTTCGCAAAAACCTGCCAAACCTATGCCCGGAACCCCTAAGGAAACTGCTAACCTGGTTGAAACCGAAGCGGGTAAAGTTGAGGGAGTTAACAAGGCTACGGCGCTGGTAGCGGACAGAACCATTTATGTTGGACTGGAACTGAAAGATAATTATTCTGAACAGCAATCGACTTCCATAGTACAAAGTGTTATGGATCGAACGGCATATTTGGAACCGGGTTTTAATATAGGTGTAACTTCAGATGCTAATACAGTTGGAAAAATAAAAGATGTAGCTATGGGTTTCTCACAAGGTAACCCGCTATCCAATTATAGCAATGAAATCATGCATATAGATCAGGGAATTAAGCTTAAAAAAGCGGCTATAGACCCACAAGTCGGTCCTACCGGAATTCATTAATTGACGGCGGGCCCAGGCACTAATCGCCGTTGCCCCGATCGGCGAGGGGAACTCCAAACCAGTATGAACAAGATCTGCTATCCATTTGCCGATGTAAAAAGAAAGACTATTAGTATAAACGTTGACAAAACCACTTTTAGACGAAGATCAAAAAGTGGTTTTGTTTCGTATAATTTATCTGCTTTCTTGATGTCACACCAGACTTATTCGATCTTATGCTGGCGCTTTTTGAGTTGGTGGAACAAGATCGTTTAAAAATAACCCTATCAGTAATCAGTGAAGCAGAATTGCTGGTTAAACCGTACAGGTTATTGCCCTGCTAAACAGCCTGCGTCCCAGCCGGGAGGAAAAGGTGCTGCTTATTATACCGGCTTCCCTTATCGGCAACTGGACTGCTAAGATTAATCGCTTTACCCCCGGCCTTAATTACCGACTGATCCATCCCCAGGAGAAGAACAGCTCATCAGAACCGGAAGAGGTTATTGCCGGGATCTACATAACTACCTATGGAATGCTGGGCCGGACCAGATGGTTGCGGGAAGTACCCTGGGACATCGTCATCCTGGATGAAGCCCAGGCTATAAAAAATCCCGCCGCCAAACAGACTAAAAGTGCCAAACAATTAAAGGCCCACTGCCGTATAGCCCTGACCGGAACTCCAGTGGAGAACCGGCTGGCGGATTTGTGGTCCATATTTGATTTTCTTAACCCGGGGCTTTTGGGAAACGCCCGCGAGTTCAGCGGGTTTGCCCAAAAGCTAAAAGACCAGCCGGACGGTTATGGCCGGTTAAAACAAGTGGTATCGCCTTTCATTTTGCGCCGCTTAAAAAGCGATAAAAGTGTCATAGCTGATCTGCCCGAGAAAATAGAAATGAAAAGCTACGCCATCCTTAGTAAAAAACAGGCTGCTCTATATATGTCACTGCAGGAATTGATCGATGGGAAATTTCCGCCCGGACTGTCAGAATTATTTACAGCCCGGGGCAGCGGTCTCTTCCCGGCACCCAAAGAAATGAAAATATAGTTGGTTGGATCTATTATTGACTTCCTTGAAATTCATCCTTCAACCGATATGCCTCGATTATTTTTCCTCGTACTTTAGGCTCGAAGTCCTCCCAATACCAGCGTCGGAAGAATTCTACTCGAAATTCATCAGGCGAAATGCCGGGCATCTCCTCAAGAATTGCCGATCTCGTTATGGATCTGGCCATATCGAAAAGAGAGGCTCCCATAAACAGTCTTTCAGCATCGTCCTTCTGTTTCATCATTTCTAATAGTATCTTTTCCGTTGCCGGGCTGGTATCATTCAATTCCAAGTCCCTCCCATAAATGCGCTATACCTAGTTCTTTAACCCAATAATTAATGTATTCCCAATCCAGTTTATCACCTTGGTAAGCAACTATGTTGGTTACATCTCTAATTTGCAACTCTGAAAAGCTATCACTGGCCCATAACAGCTTGGAAATAATCAAGTCCTCGGAACTTACCACCCACACCGGAAAACCAGCTATCTGTTTCTGAACTCTTCTCTTAAATTCCAGTTGACGGTAAGGGCTGTCTTTACGGACAATAAAATCTACTTTGACCACTGCATGAAAATGAATAATATTAAACATTCCTAGAAGATTAACTGCTTCTCTTACATCATCTTCATCTATATAAAAATCCCCGACAAAGGCTTCAACCACAGTGGGTACTTGTTCAGCGATGAGCTCGATTACAATATCAATATCCCTGGTCATGCGAGGCTGCGCGAAAAATCCTGCCGCCACAGATCCGGACAACATATAGGATATTCCCAATGATTCCAACTTACCTGTCACAAGTCTTAAAATCTCAAGTTCTACCGGTAGATTCACTATGCTCACCCTACCTTATTAAACAGAATCTGGTTTAGACCTTCCGCATATGCCCCATTTTAATTTACGCTTACATTATACCAAATCGTTTATTGTTAAACAGAAATACTCAATCGTCATAATAACGATACAGATGTCGAATATATGGGTACTTGATGTGAAATAATGGCAGGATAAGCACCTTCCAAACAACAAAATAAAAATTATAAGCCGGGCACAGATAACCAAAATGACGATGTGTCATCCTTGCTAACTATACAGAATGAAAGTAACCCACCGCTGTCACCAACGGTCATTCAAGATGTGCTGGCTTTTGATGGAGAATGCTGCCGCAATTCAAAAGGACAAACGGTATTAAAATTTTCAAAACAGTTTATAAAGCAGATACAGCCTATAAATCACAAAAACTATAAACCTCAATATGCAATAATCAGGTATATAGGCGGAAAGAAGTCTCGGGTTCAAGATAGATTCGTCCTTCCTTTTGCAGAGCCGACCACAAGGAAGCAGCCTGGCGGAAACATGGGGGGGATAAAGATTTTATGAAGATTATACTGCTAGGCTGGTGAGTTCAATCTTAGTCCAGTCGGTAAAATCCCCAGCCTTTCCACTGCCAGAGTGTATATTTAGTAGAGGTACTGGAGGCCTTTATCCATCCGCTGATGTAGTAACTGCCTTCCTGCACCAGTAGTTCATTTTTACCATCATTATTAGGGTCGGCTATCTTAAGAGTCTTAATAGGTCGATCCAGGGCGGAGGACATCCATAGTGGTTTCATGCGGTCCTGCAGCAGATTGTACAAGAAAAGATGATTGCTGAAGCGCAGATCATCCTGCAGAATCCAGAAGGGTTTATCTGGGCCGTAATTGCCTTTCTTCCAGACTACCACGAGCAGGTCTTCCACTGAATCATGATTGGCATCAGCCAGTGCGAAGGACTGCACTATCCAGTCTTCTGCTGATTCCCACAACAGTTCGTTATTTTCATATACATATAAATGTCGATTATTAAGCACATATGATTCTGGACTGCCATCATTATCCAGATCTTTTAGAACCGTTTGCTCCGCAAAACCTGCACAAAAAGGCAGCAGTATACGAGAACTGCTGACCCACCCCAGGGCGCAGGCCAGCAGCATTATTATCATTATTTTGCCTAGTTTAACTTTGTCTCGTTTCATTACTTAAATAGTGCCAACATTATTGGCCTTTTTTGCTGTGAAAGATGAAGTCCAGCTGGGAAGGTTAGGAGTTTGCTGTTGGGACAGCATTTCTTTCCACTTTTCATCAGTCAGACGGTCAGATGCCGGCCAGGGGAATTCATAATATGAATATACAGCTCCTCTGACAATGCGCAGTTTACCATCTAATGGCACTATCGCATAGATTTGCGAGATGTATCCTGTCCCTTCTTCCAGTACCGTGCCGGTGGGGTCGGTAGCCACATCAGCTATCAGACCAGCCGGATTATCCCACATTTTGGCACGATTTCCATTCGCTTTGTCCCTCAGGGCTTCTATCCAGAAGTGTTCCAGCTGTACACCAAAGCTGCGTATTAGTTCATAATCTGCATCTGACAGAGCAGTATTGCTCAATTCTTTTTCAGAGATGTCTTTTAGCATTAAGGACAGCTTTTCCATGCGCTGTAGACTATCTGCATCCCTTTCATTTAACAGGCCGCGGCTGAGCAATCCTTCCCGGGTCATAGCCGCCAGTGATGCCAGACGGGAATATAACTGGGGATTAGGTTCCACATATCCCCGGTCATCAATGTTCTCACCACCACCGCCTGCTTCTGCGTATACCTGTTTGGCGTAGAGTATAGTATCATGCTTGAGTTCGGTCCAGCTGCCCAGATAGGTATTCAACTCTTTGCGGTACCAGGCCTGATTGCACATAAAGGATGGATAACCTTCACCTGGTTCAAAGGTAAGCGGTAAAAGAGTATAGAGCCAGCTCCAGTACAGGTTCTGGGTCCAGGTAGTCTTATCTAATCCGGAAATATAGGATCTCGTTTTGTCCATATTTTTCGAATAATTTTCATAGCGGGTATCTCCCAGTTCTTTCAGGATAGCATATGCTTCGTCACTACCCATGGCAGCCGGTATATCCAGTCCTTTCGGCAGCATTCTTCTTTTACCCTCCGGGTTTTCTTTAACTTCTCTATAAATCAGCCGCTGAAAAACATCGGCATCCAAAGTATATCTTTGACCCAGGAAGCGGAAGCCTTTTATTTCTTTTTCCCGGTCCGGCTGTATGGTTTCATCAAAAATGGGCATGGAATTAACCGCCGGAGCTTTGAAATTCGTTGTTTCTGCCATGAATTTAGCCCGTTTAGCAGTATCGCCTATCAGTTCGCTCATTTTAATTTCATTTCCGTAAATCTGGATGAGAAGATTGTTATATTCATGGAATCCCAGATCATCACTTTTTCCCACTAAAAAGCAGGTGGGATCATATATTGTCTGCCAGCTATTCTGAATTTCGTTGCTGCTACTGAGGGCTAGTGTGATTAATACGGCTGAGCGGGTTTCATCCTCACTTTTTAGCCTGAAGTTTAAGCGTCCATACCACATCATAGTTTTAAAATAATCCTGCATTTCCGGAGATTGGGTATAATGACCACGGGGTATGTACTGCGTATAATCTTCCTTCAGAACAGATGCGATATCAACCTTGTCCTGGCCTATATTCATTATCGGTGAGATGGTCATGCCCTGCTGATGCTCTTTGATTAATGCCAGCTCCTGTTCAACTTCGTGCTGTACCGGGGCAGGTATCTGCACATTTGGGTCCATCAGCAGACTGCCGGTAGTGAAGAAGGCCAGATTACGCCGGGCTGCATTCTCCCAAGGGCCTCCCTGCAGAGTATTGTACTGTTGTTGAGCTGCATTGACCATCAGCTGGTTCAAGTGTTTTAATTCAGGTATCAACTTCTCTTTTTCAGCTCTTTCCAATAGATTATCGAAAAAGAGATGGTAGTTGTGCAGCATGGCATCAGTGGTAATAAAATTAGGGATACCATCATAGCGGTTGGGTTCGTACATCATGAAAAATTCCTCTCCCCAGGATGTTGGGTCTACTACAAACCCATTTTTCACCAGGAGCTCCTGAACCTGAGGAGAGAACCTAAATCGGCTGCTGTTTACCACATTGCTGAGATCTTGAGCGACCTGATAACTATTAACTGTGGGCTGCACATTTACAGGGTGATCCGGATAGGCGGCAAATTTGTATGCCAATGAAGTCTGAGTCATTTTTATACCGGTTTCAGCTGCCGGGCTGGTTGGCTTAGAATTGCTGCATCCACCAAGCACTATGGTTGACAGTAGACACAAAACAAGCAGGGTTAAAAATTTCTTCTGTCTTAAATACTGCATTACTTCTCTCCTCTACCTCAGATTAGAAAGACAGTCTCAAGCAGTCTTTTTAATCTGCACCATATTTTACCTGTATTATATATTATAGTAAATATATCGTGTCCGCCAAAGAAAATCCAACAACCAGACAATAAAAACTCTCTTAGCAGGTAGCGGGTAGAGTTTTTGAAACGGTTGCAGGATACAGGCATGCCCATACAGGGAATGATAAGGGTTACCCGGAAGCGGGAATGGTTGGCGTGGAGTAAGGAAAATAGGGGAAGCATCATAAGAAAGAAATTGCTGGCGCGATGGTTTTTGGGTGCTACAAATCCCTATCTTTAGACCGGCTAAATTTATGTTACAATTAAGTCAATAAGATAAAGGATCGGTTTTTTTATGCAGATTAAAACAGTATCGATGCCAAGGAGGTCATTTATAAATGCTTACAATAGATCAAATATCAACTGGCGTTCAACGAGCCGTACGGAATTTTCCGGTTAAACGTGTTTCATTGTTCGGTTCATATGCTAACGGTAATTTAAACGAAGAAAGTGACGTTGATCTTTTGGTCGAATTCATCAATGAAAACGTATCTCTTATTTTATTGTCAGAACTAAAACAATTACTTGAAGATGAATTGAAAACTGAGGTTGATTTAATACATGCTCCGCTATTAGACAGCGATTTAATTGCGATCGAAAGGGTGGTAGATGTATATGATATCAAGGGATAAACAAATCTTAATTAAGCTTGTTGATGAAACAAAACTAATTCTGCAAATGGTTGATGGCTTGATTTTAAAGCTTTTGTTGGCGATGAAAAAACAAAACGAGCAGTTTGTATGACTTTAATTAATATCGGCGAACTAGTAAAAAATATTTCTGATGAATTGAAAGCGGCTCATAGAGAAGTTCCATGGAGGGCTATTTCTGGACTTCGGGATGTTACCGCTCACAAATATCAGACCCTTAGAATGGAAGATGTTTGGACAACCGTAACTAGTGATATCGAAAAACTTAAGCGACAGTTTGAAAAAATGCTTGAAATAAAGAATCATATAGATTGACCCCCAGGGGATACTGGCAAACTTGGGGTCAGAGTAATTTTAAAAAGGTTAGTATTAGGAAGGTGACTAATTGAAAATAATACATACATCCGACTGGCATATAGGGCGCTCACTATATGGACGGAAACGTTATGATGAATTTGAAGCCTTTTTAAATTGGATGGCTGATTTCATTAAAAGCGAAGAAATTGAAGCCCTGCTCATATCCGGGGACATATTTGACAATATTGCTCCCAGCAATCGTGCTCAGGAACTTTATTACCGGTTTCTGTGCAATGTTGTGGGCTCGCATTGCCGTCATGTGGTAATAACGGCGGGTAACCACGATTCACCCTCCTTTTTAAATGCACCCCGGGAAGTGCTGCGTTTTCTCAATGTTCATGTTGTCGGATGTATGTCGGAATCTACGGCTGATGAAGTGATTGTCCTGTCAGACGAAAAAGGTGTTGCGGAACTAATTATCTGTGCGGTTCCTTATCTTAGGGATCGTGATGTTCGAAGAGCTGAGGCCGGAGAAAGTCATGAAGAAAAAGGCCGCAAGCTCATTGAGGGAATTCGCAGCCACTATGCTAGCGTTTGCGAGGAAGCCGAACGGATTCGCAAACAACTGGATAAGCAGGTTCCGATTATTGCTATGGGGCATCTGTTTACAGCCGGTGGCCGGACCATTGACTCTGATGGCGTACGGGATTTATATGTTGGTTCACTGGCCCATGTTGAAAAAGATATTTTCCCGCCATGTATTGACTATTTAGCTTTAGGCCATTTACATATACCCCAGAAAGTGGGGGGATCCGACTTTATGCGTTATTCCGGCTCTCCGCTTCCTATCGGCTTTGGAGAAGCCAAGCACGAAAAAGTCCTCTGTCAGGTTGAATTCAATGGAGGAACTGCCTTTGTTACCGACATTCCTGTTCCCGGATTTCAAAACTTGGAAAGCGTAAAAGGTGATTGGGAACATATTGTCAACCGATTGGACGAGCTTAAGGCTTTAGAAACAACCATCCTTTTGGATATTATCTATAACGGAGAACAGATCGTGGGAGACCTGCGGGATCGTCTGGATGAACTCACTGCCGGTACTAACCTGGAGATTTTAAGGATCAAGAATGATCGGATCATCGAGCGTAACATACCGGGTTCTAACGATGAAACCCTTGCCGATTTAAGTATTGATGAGGTTTTCAAACGATGTCTGGATTCTAATGAAGTACCGCTAGAACAACACGATGAGCTCTTTAATACCTACCGTGAAGCGGTATTGCTGGTTCAAGAAGAAGATGCCGGTTTGGAAACGGGGGCTTAAGATGAGGATACTTAATGTTCGTTTCAAGAACTTAAACTCCCTGGTGGGTCTTTGGAATATAGATTTCACCCATCCGGCTTACACATCCGATGGAATTTTCGCTATTATAGGCCCTACCGGAGCGGGCAAGACAACTATTCTGGACGCCATTTGTTTAGCCCTCTATGGTCGAACTCCCCGTCTTAATAAAGTTACCAAGAGTACTAATGAGCTAATGTCCCGCCTGACCGGGGAGTGCTTGGCTGAGGTTTGTTTCGAAACTCAGGCCGGTCGTTACTGCTGCCATTGGAGTCAGCATAAGGCCCGCAATAAAGCGGATGGTGAACTCCAAACGCCCCGGCATGAACTTTCCAATGCGGATACTGGAGAAATTATAGAGTCCAAACTGCGTGAGGTAGTAGAAAGAATTGAGATATTGACCGGTATGGATTATGAACGCTTTACCCGTTCCATGCTATTGGCCCAGGGCGGATTTGCTGCGTTTCTCCAGGCTCCCTCCAACGAACGGGCTCCTATTCTGGAACAGATTACTGGAACCGAGATTTATAGCCGTATCTCTATAAAAGTTCATGAGCGCAGAGCGGAAGAATCAAGAAACCTTGAAAAGCTAAAGGAGGATGCAGCCGGAATCAGATTACTGACCGAGGAAGCAAGACAAGAATTACGCTCCAGTCTGGAAGAAAAACTTGCCATGGAGCCCCAACTTATAGATAAGCGAGATAATACAAGAAAAGCCGTCCTGTGGCTGGAGGGGATAGCTTTGTTAGAACAGGATCTTAAAAAATTAAAAGATAGAAGTATTGAGCTTGAGCAAAGGGTTGAGGTATTCAAACCAAACCTGCAGAGGCTGGATAAAGCCCGTAAAGTAAAGGAACTTGAAGGGGATTATGTAAAAATTACCGGCAAGCGGGATGATCAGAATCGGGAACTGGTTGAACTTACCAGCAACCAGGATGCATTGCCGGCAGTTGAAGAAACATTAATAACGATTTTAACTTCCTATAACTCCGCCCAAGACATGCTGGCTGCCGTTCAACTTAAACAGAAGCAGGAAATGGATCTCATAAAGTCCGTCCGGGAGCTGGATATCCATATAAAACACAAACGCATACAGGTCAAGGCATCGGAGAGAGAGATAGAGGAATCTAAAAAAGTATTCCAGGACTCATTAAATAGTATTTCAGATATTGAAATATCACTCATACAATTCCGGATAAAACTGGATGAGATTCAGCTATACCTAAATAATAATGCGATTGATGCCCAGCTAATCGAGAATCTGGCCGCCATTAAACAGAACTTCAATACCTTAAAGGAATTAGCGACTCAATCTAGAGAAGCCAATGGTAAATTAACAACGTTTTCCGAGCTTATCCATAAATCCGAATCAGCGTTAGCTGAGCTTAATTCAACTTACAGTGGAATAGTTATTCAAACCCAAGCATCAACTGAAAAGCATCAGTCAATTATTGAAGCTATAAAAGCATTACTTGAAGGACGTGAATTGGAGGATTGGCGCTATGAGTTGGATTATCTGAAAAACCGCTATAATATTTTGGAACAACTCCATCAGAGCCAAAAGAAAATAAACGAGACTGAGAAATCTTTACACGAGACGATAATTCGGCACGACAGGCTTAATGCGGAGCAATTAAGTTTAATAGAAGAAATCAAATTATGTGAAAGTCAACAACTGCAGCTTGAAAAGGAAGTCAGTCAGCTAGAAATACAGTTGGATTTATTAAAACGTATTCAAAGCCTGGAAGAACAGCGGGCTTATTTGGAATACGGCAGGCCCTGCCCTTTATGCGGTTCGGTTCACCATCCTTTTGCCCAGGGGAATATACCCTTGGCCAACGAAACAGAGTTTTCCCTCAATAAAGCCAGAGGGGAACTCAAACTCCTGGCGAAAAAATCGGGTGATTTGAAGGTGAAACAGGCCGAAATAAACAAAGACCTGGAACAGTTAAAAAGTAATGAGAAGTCTTTTAAATTAATTTTAATCGACGAAGGGAAAATGAGCGCCGATTATCTTGCGCGGTTGAATCTTAATGGGATGGATGGAGTCCTGCCGGATATTCTAAATAAGGAATTAAAAGATGTTCAGATTCGTATTTCCGGATGCTCATTATTAATATCTGAAGTTGAGCAAAAACTGAAAGAAGAGAAACAATCTTTGCAAGAATTAGAGAATTTCAATAAATCACTTATTGATTCTGAAAAGAAACGTGATAGGTGTCGTCATGATTTAGAAATGACCCGAAACGAATATACACTTGTGGAAAAGCAATGCGCATCCTTGGAACAACAATATGCTCAAGCCCGTAACCGGGCACTTTCCCAAGTTGAAGAGTATGGTATAGATGATCTTTCAGTCACCAGTTTGGATGATTATCTAAACAACCTCACCGAACGCAGAAATAAGTGGCAAGCAAAACAAGCTGAAAAAGCAGCCCAGGAGAAATTGATAAACGCCAGTGAATTTGAACTGATTAAAAAGAAAACGCTCAGCAATAAAGTAGATGAGGAATTGCAGATTAAGCTCCATGATCTCGATATTTTGCAGACTGAACTAAACAAAGTTTATATGGAGCGGCGAAGGCTCTTTGATAATAAAAACCCGGATGATGAAGAAAAACGCCTAGTTGATGCTGTGCAATATGCTGAAAAGGAATTAGAGAAGACGAACGATAACCTTCGGAATGCCGAAATGGACCTAAAAAGCCTCAAGGAGAGAATCGAAAAAATAACGTTATCAACACAAGCAAGAGCCAAGGATTTAGCTCAAATGGATCAAGCGCTGGTTATGCGCCTTACCCGGTTAGGATTTACAGACGAAACCGATTATCGGGATTCATGCTTGGATGACCAGGAATTTTTAAAATTAACCAATACCGCTGAAAATTTGAGGAATGAACAACTGGAAATTTCAACACTTGTACAGGATAAGACCGGTTCATTAAAAATTGAACATGAGAAGAAAATCACTGATCAACCGTATAATGAATTACAGCAGGATTTGATTTCATATGAAGTAAGTATTGGGAATATCCAGCAAGAAATCGGTGCGGTCAAGATACGTTTGGACGAAGATGAACAAGCACGCGAGAGTCGAAAAGAACTAATGAAAAATATCGATTCTCAAGCTAAAGAGCTCGCACGATGGAATATTCTTCATGACCTTATAGGTTCGGCTGACGGAAAGAAATATCGAAATTTTGCTCAAGGCCTCACTTTTCAAACGATGGTCTCTTATGCCAATCGACAACTGGCCCAAATGACCGATCGTTACCTTCTGGCAACCGATAATTATGAGCTTCTTGAACTAAATGTTATAGATAATTACCAGGCTGGCGAAATTCGATCAACAAAAAATCTATCCGGAGGCGAGAGCTTTATAGTTAGTCTGGCGTTGGCTCTAGGGCTTTCCCACATGGCCAGCCATAATGTCCGCATCGATTCCTTTTTCCTTGATGAAGGCTTTGGAAGCCTTGATGAATATGCCTTGGACACTGCCCTGGACACATTGGCGGGGCTGCATCAAGACGGGAAAGTAATAGGGGTTATTTCACATGTTCCTGCTCTAAAGGAACGGATTAGCGCCCAAATCCAAGTAATTCCCCAAACTGGCGGCCGTAGTATTATAAGCGGCCCTGGTTGTGAAAAAGTAACCAAGGATGTGTAATTTAGTAAACTTGGAGGGCTAAAATTCGCAGGATTTAACCGTGCGTGGAAATGGGATGACGTCTCTTATATTATTAACTCCGGTTACATACATGATAAGCCTTTCAAAACCCAGGCCAAATCCGGCATGCTTTACTCCGCCGTATCTTCTTAAATCCAGATACCATTGCAGAGTATTCTTGTCCATTTTAAGATCTTGCATTCTTTGCTCCAATAGATCAATTCTCTCTTCCCTTTGGCTGCCTCCGATAATCTCGCCTACTCCTGGAACCAACAAATCCATAGCGGCAACAGTTTTGCCATCATCGTTTTGCCGCATATAAAACGCTTTAATATCCCGAGGATAGTCGGTAACAAAAACCGGTTTATTAAATATCTTTTCCGTTAAGTATCGTTCATGTTCGGTTTGCAGGTCATTTCCCCACAGTACCGGGTATTCAAAATGTTCATTTGATTTGGCTAAAACTTCTATGGCATCGGTATAGCTTATATGAACAAATTGAGAGTTTAATATATTTCTGAGCCGCTCCTCAAGACCTTTATCCACAAATTCGTTAAAAAAGGTCATCTCTTCAGGGGCTTTTTCCAGTACATAACCTATAAGATACTTGATCATGTTTTCCGCCAGCCTCATGTCATCCTCAAGTTCGGCAAAGGCAATTTCCGGTTCTATCATCCAAAATTCCGCGGCATGACGAGCAGTATTAGAATTCTCGGCCCTAAAGGTAGGGCCGAAGGTATATACATCACTGAATGCCAGGGCAAAAGCTTCTGCTTCCAACTGTCCGCTAACGCTTAGATTGGTCTGACTGCCGAAAAAGTCCTGATCATAATCTACTTCGTCGTATTCATTTAAAGGAGGCTTTTTGGCATTTAGGGTAGTTACTCGAAAAAGCTCTCCCGCTCCCTCGGCGTCACTTGCGGTGATAATGGGCGTGTGTACGTAAACAAAGCCTCTTTCCTGAAAAAATGTATGAATGGCATAGGCCAGCAGGGAACGGACTCTAAAAACTGCCCCAAACAGATTGGTGCGCGGGCGTATATGCGCTATTTGCCGTAGAAATTCTCTGCTATGCCGCTTGGGCTGAAGAGGGTAATCTTCCGGCGCATCGCCTTCCAAACGGATATTTGTAGCCTGTATTTCAAAAACTTGTTTACCCTGCGGGGTTTTAACCAATGTTCCCTTGACATTAACCGCCGCCCCCACCCTGAATTTGGCTATTTCTTGATAATTGGCGAGTGATTCCCGGTCATATACTACTTGTATAGAATTAAAATGACTTCCATCATTTAACGATATAAAGCCAAATGATTTTTGATCACGATTTGCTCTAATCCAGCCGTTAATTTCGATTTCTTTATTCTCATATTGCCCGATGTCCCGCAATAATTGCCTTATCTTTAAACACTCCATGCTTAAATCCCCCTAGTAATCATTCAGGGCTACAACCCAAATCAAGGCAGCAATTTACTTAAATTTCTTTCCATATTATACCCAGTGTTCATATTTAGTATTTTAATCCTAACAGAATAATCAGTAAAGCAAGGGTACACATTGCATCAAATAACTGTTAATAGATAATATCCCTGGAAATCGGCCTGGTAATGCGATAAAATTGGTTTGCATGGCAAATAAAGCTGAGATAACATGAAATTATTATAAGGTTTTGTTTATATTAATTTGCCCATTAATATTACTGTAAGATGGAGGTTTGTAATGATAGTAACGCCAGATCATTTGATTAAACAATATTTCCCTGAACCAATTGAAACAACCAGAGATCTGTATGACAGGTTAGAACTGGCTGAATTTGGATATTCCTACTTAGCCTGGCTAAAAGATTTAGAAACCCATTGCCTCTCTAAATATTTGGACGATTCAGATTATAAGCTTATGCCTGATAGCGCGAAAAACTATTGGATCAGCCAGAAGGCATTTCGGACTATCATCGAAACCAGTCCGTCTAAAATAGGCGATCAGATTAGAGCTTGCGTATCAGATATTGCCAATAAAGCAGCCACTGATCCATCCTTTGCAAAACAATTGCAGAACCAATTGGATCAAGAATCTGGTATTGAAATAGCTAAACCTAAAGTTTCGAAAACACTAAAATCCAAATATAACACGAGTGGGCAAGATGCGTTTGAATTCTCGGTACAAGCGAATAACCGGCTTTGTATGGATATTATCTCCGGTTACAATTTTCAGCCGGGGCAAAGAATCATGGATGCAATTATTGTTTTCAAACTTGAAGTGGAGAATGGTGTTCCTTTCCATGTAGTTGATATCATGTTATCTCTCACAAATGACCATAAACTCTCATATCGGACTATCTGGTGCTGCAGCGAGGAACGACTACGATACGGCGCCATTCTAAGTAGCAGAGTCATTAGGATTAACCTATTTGAAGATAATAAGAAGCTGGTTGATAGTTATGAATATATCCTGGGTCTGTCTGACCTACAAGCCTTACAACTTGAACTTGAAAAAGTAATAAGTATGCTTCTAGATCTTAACTTGGACGAAATTGATTTTAATAAGCTCGGAGAAAAAATTCTAAATCGCCATAATCTAAACGGGCAGGCTTATGCCTTAGCCATTAAAGAAGTAATCCCCACTTTGACGAGAGATCTAGTAAAAGAAAATGCTGAGGTTATAGATACTGCGTTTCTTAATGCGGTAAATCAATACTGGGAATATTACGTTTTGCGGCCCAAGCCTATAGATGGCTTGGCAGATGACTTGGATCAGATGGTTAAAGACCGTATACCCGGAGTTACTCTGGCGTTGGTTACCGCAGATATGCTTAATTATAATGATCTGTGCGATCATTACTTTAAGCGCAGCTACAGTAATAAACAAAAACGAGTGCTCTTAAAAGATGCTAATCTGCGGTTATTATATACCTTATCGGAAACAACAGAATTTGACCCAACCACTATCCCAGAACAGCGAATAGTTAAGGTATGCGCATTTATTACCGGTCAACTTGATTTGATGAAAGAAGTATTGATGGAAATGGGTAAATGGCCGTCAAAATAAAAGTTCCACTTGTTTAAGGTTACTTATATCCTGCCAGAATCAAGACATAATTTCCGCTGTGAATTGTTTGGGTTTTGGCAGGTGTTTATTATTTACAACCGTTCCTCAGCACTTACCAAAGCCACGCTTATACCAGCAGAGAAAAGACCTGACCACCGCAGACAATATCATTATAATTCCTATTTATTCTGCCAAGCGTTGGTGATAATTTATGTTATAATGAAAATAATCAACTATTTACCTTATACTGAATCGAAATATGAGAGGTGGGAGACCATGCTCGGTAAAACTGTTCAAGAAATCAATGTTGGTGATACAGCGGACTTCACCAAAAGTATAACTGGATATGATGTCTATTCGTTCGCAGGTGTCACCGGGGACTTTAATCCAGCTCATATTAACACGGAATTTGCAAGTGAAACTTCATTCGGCAAGACAATAGCCCATGGTATATTATCCATCGGATTTATTTCCAATGTACTGGGGACTCATCTCCCCGGGCCAGGAAGCATTACTGTAAGCCAGGTTTGCGATTTCCGAAAGCCGGTTTATATCGGTGATACGATAACCGCAAACGTTGAGGTGACCAAGAAGGATGAAGCAACAAACCGGGTATGGCTTCACACCTGGTGTACCAACCAGAGGGGTGAAATAGTAGTCGACGGTGAGGCTAAAATGATGCCGGTTAAAAAGAAACCGGAAAAACAATAGCCGGTATAAGCGAACGTATCCATGAGTCCTTTCCACTATCGATATCTAAATACAAGCGGGGAATATGGGAGGAGGATGACCATGCTCGGTAAAACTGTTCAGGAAATCAATGTCGGTGATACAGCCTCATTCACTAAATCTGTAACTGAATATGATGTATATTCTCTATCCGGTATCACGGGTGACTTTAATCCGGCTCATATAAACACTGAATATGCACATGATACTTCTTTCGGCAAAATAATCGCCCATGGAATCTTATCGATCGGATTTATATCCAATGTGTTGGGGACTCAGCTCCCCGGGCCGGGAAGTATTTATATTCGCCAGGTATGTGATTTCAAGAAGCCAGTTTTCATTGACGATACGATAACCGCAAACGTTGAGGTGACCAAAAAGGACGAAGCCAAGAACCGGGTATGGCTGCGCACCTATTGTACCAATCAGAGGGATGAAATTGTAGTCGACGGTGAAGCTATAATGATGCCGGCCAGAAGGAAGCCTGACAAAGCATAGCTTACAGCAACGAACAGAATAATATTTTCCATATGAAGGAACATGGTCGATATATTTACTTGGAAAAAAGTGACCGATAATAAAACGATTCACCCGGGCAAAATAGGCTTAGGACTTTTTTGGGAGGTGATGAGTTTAATGAAAAAAGCAAAAAACATGGCCAAGCAAGATAAAACTTCAGAGCCGAGGGCATTGCAAGACATTCCTACTCAGGATCCACATCTGGAATATGCAAAGAAGGATGCCAGCTTCAAACAGCATAGAGGAGCCCAAAGATAGTCCCATTTAGAATGGGGGCCCAAACGGCCCTCGTTTTTTTATATCCGTATTCACTTGTCATCATGTTCCCCCGAGACTGAAGTGCATATAATCAGCGCTGTTTGACCAATATATGCTATTTTTTGCGAAGACCATGAACTCGGAAAATACCTTGCATCCGCGAAAGCCGCCGGTGGACACATCCAGAAAGAATACCGCGGGGCGGCAGGGGATATACCTTATTTATAAAAAGTTAAGAATACTGGCTTTTATTGATTAAGTAAAACAGCGCAAGGCTGTAATAGATTTATTAAGTCAGTGAAAATGCACATTTACCGTAGCTTAAGAACAGCAATGATGAAATTTAGCGAAAAAGTTATTTCCTTGTTGATAATGTCGAATTGACATAAAAATTGTTTAGTGTTATTTTATTCTAGACAATGGCGTTTTCCGGATTCATTCTGGGAAAAACCGTTGTTTCTTTATTTTTAGGAGGTATTGCATTGGAAAACTTAAAATCGCTTTCACCAGAACAAACTTTCGGAGAATATGTTTTCAGCGAAACGGTAATGCAAGCTAGACTATCGAAAGCTGCGCATAGGGTACTTAAAAAAACCATTGATTCAGGCGCTCCGCTGGACTCTTCTGTTGCTGATGAGGTCGCCTCGGCTATGAAAGAGTGGGCTGTCGAAAAAGGAGCCACGCACTTTACCCATTGGTTCCAGCCAATGACCGGCATTACCGCTGAAAAACATGACGCCTTTATTTCACCGACAGGTGACGGCAGGGTGGTAATGGAGTTCTCAGGTAAAGAGCTGATAAAAGGCGAACCCGACGCATCCTCATTCCCTTCCGGCGGATTGCGTGAGACGGCAACCGCCAGAGGTTATACCGCATGGGATTGTACTTCGCCCGCTTTTGTAAAAGAAGGCACGTTATACATACCTACCGCATTCTTCTCCTATACCGGAGAAATCCTTGACAAGAAGGCGCCCTTGCTCAGGAGTGTGGAAGCATTGAGCAAGCAGGCTCTCCGAGTGCTCAATGCATTGGGAAACACGACATCAAAACAGGTTATATCTACGGTTGGCCCGGAACAAGAGTATTTCTTGATCAACCGTGAACTCTACGAACAACGCCTTGACCTGCTTCTTACCGGACGCACTCTGTTCGGCGCCAAACCACCAAAAGGGCAGGAGCTTGAAGACCAGTACTTTGCCAGGCTGCGCATCAAGATTATCGATTTCATGCACTGCCTTGATGAAGAACTTTGGAAACTGGGTATCACTGCCAAAACCAAGCATAATGAAGTTGCACCTGCCCAGCATGAACTGGCCATCATTTTTGACCCTGCGAGTGTAGCCGCCGATCATAACCTACTCGTTATGGAGATGATGAGAAAAGTTGCCAAAAAACACGGCTTAGCCGCTCTGATTCACGAAAAGCCTTTTGCCGGCATCAATGGAAGCGGTAAACATATCAACTGGTCAATAGCGACAGATGATGGTTTGAACCTGCTTGAACCGAGCATGAAGCCCGCTGAGAATATACAGTTTTTAGTATTCCTAGCTGCTGTTATTAAAGCTGTTGATGAATATGCCGAGTTGCTCAGACTCTCGGTCGCCAGCGCCGGTAATGACCACAGACTCGGCGCCAACGAAGCTCCTCCGGCAATTATTTCCATATTCTTGGGACAAGAGCTCAATGCCGTTATTGAAGCTATTGTCAGCGGAAAATCCTATAAAGATGTAGGTCGCGTAAAAACAAACCTCGGCGTTTCTTCTCTGCCTGTGGTTACCGGAGACGCTACCGACAGAAACAGAACTTCTCCATTCGCATTCACAGGCAACAAATTTGAGTTCCGCATGTGCGGTTCGGCCAACAATATTGCAGAACCTTGCTTCGTTTTAAATACGGTAGTAGCGAAAGAACTTGGTGAAATTGCGGACATACTCGAAAAGGCCAAAAATGTTGAATCCGCCGCTAAAAAGCTGGTGAAAGAAATTGCCACTGCCCATAAAAAGGTTATCTTCAATGGCAACAACTATGCGGCCGAATGGGTTGAGGAAGCTGCGCGGCGTGGCCTGCCTAACATTGAGAACACGGTGCTTTCTATAAAAGAGCTTAAATCTAAAAAGAGCAAAGCCTTATTTGAACAAACGGGAGTGCTAACCGCAAAGGAAATAGAATCACGCTATGAAATCCTGCTTGATCACTACTCCAAAACCATCAATGTCGAAGCTTTGACTCTGATAGATATGATTGAACGCCAATTGCTGCCAGCAACGCTCGGTTATGCCTTAAAGCTTGCTGAAATATCAGAAAAGACAGGGAGTAAGGCAGCTAAAAAGCGTCTAGAACAAGTTGCCGCTCTTGCAGATAATATGGATAGCAGGCTTGCAGAACTGAAAGACGCTGTAAACACTGCTACTGTTGATTGCCCGTTTGAGACTGCTATGAATTATCGGGAAAAAGTTGTTTTAGCCATGGAAGCAACCCGTGCAGTTATCGACGAGACTGAACCTGTAATCCCTGCAGACGTGTGGCCTGTCCCCGTTTATGCTGACATGTTATTCAGGGTCTAAAATTTATAAAAACTTAAACTCGTTTAGTACGTTGCACCAAAATGGTATTATTAGTTGTTTCAAATACGATTCGCATAAGCATCTGCTGATCAAGGCGGGTGCTTTTTTTAGCACTTGAACTTATTTTAAATGTGGTAATAATGAGAAGAACAGCATAGGGAGTAAACATTTATCACCTAATATGGGTCTTTCTCGAAAATAGACCTTCAATTATCTTACCGAGAAAAAATTTAAATCCAGAAATTTAAAGAGGTGAGAAGAAAAATGTCGATAAATGTTGTAGAATAGTATTTATATGTGAAATAGACTAAATTATAGACCTGTTACCATCAAAATGATATATAAATATTGGGGGGAACTGTTTTGGCGCAGATAGATTACAAAGACTATATTAAAATTAATAAGTTGATTGATCTAGAAATAGATATTCATAAAAGAAATCTGGAGCAAAAAGACGTATTTTCCAGCCGTATTGAAGATATCAAACGCGATGCTATTATTGTAGCCGCACCATATAAAAAAGGCTCTGTAGTACCAGTGCCGGTAGGGGAAGAAATTCAGATCAGATTTGGTAAAAATGGCAGCTATTTCTTGTTTCATACTCGGGTGGTAGGAAGGATAGGCGGTCAACAACCGGTCCTGCAATTATCCATACCCTTTAAAGTCACAAAGATACAAATGCGCAGTTGGGTAAGAGTGGACTGCAATCTTCCAGTATTGTACCGAGTCCTGGGATCTGAAACAGAGTTTGTTGAATCTGTTGCCATAGATGTCAGCGGCGGAGGTGTTTGCATGCTGGTTGATAAGCCAATAGAAAAGGACACTTTGTTGGAATTGGAAATTACCATTCCGGATGACTTCATATTAAAAATCAATGGACTTGTTTCTCGATGCTTAAATGAAACCAAACCAATTAGGATAGGAGTTTGTTTTCAGGAAATTAATGAACGTCATCAGGAGAGGATAGTAAACTATGTCTTTAAAAAGCAGAGAGAGTTTATTAAAAAGGGGGTTGCTAAAACTACATAACAACAGGATATCCGGCTTATGTTCCCACAACAGGTATTAGCTGAATACATCAATACAAATACTTTATTCTTCAGCTTTTTCCCTGGCAAATTCACAACCTTCAAAAAAGCCTTTATCAAATCCATTACTTTTGGCATTATTTAAGCATTCAGGGCAAGGATTAATCTCTAATTTAATTCCACTTCTTTCATCAACAGTAGTAAGCTTGCATAAACCCTCACCACAATTAGCACAGTATACTTCAAAATATATCAAAGGCATTATTAATCACTCATTTCTTTATTTCAAAATGATTCCAGGATCTTTTTAAATACTTCTTTCAATAACTATAGTCCTTTGTACTGAAAACATGAATAAATTATTTGGAATTCTGAAGGCCAGCCTCCCTAAACCAGGGCAGGTATGTTAATGTTAGCCTAAATATAGGCCATTTTGTAGAACTGCTGTTGAGCCCTCTGTTATCCACAGATTCTTAAAAAATTTGGATATGGATTTGAGTAAAGGTGCATGATAAACTGAAAATGGTAGATATTGTTTTTTAGTCGGTGCCTACCAGCCTTTTGTCGTGGCAAACATTGATAGGATTTTAAGATGAAAGAGGTGTATTTATGAATTTCATGCCTTCGGAAGAACAGGAACTGATCAGGTCAAATGTCCGCGAGTTCGTTTTGAAGTACCTCGAACCCGCGGCCAAGGAAATCGATCAAAACAGTCGCCATCCTGTCGAAATATTTGAGAAGCTGTCCGAACTTGACATGATGGGCATTTCTTACCCAACCGAATATGGCGGCGGCGGAACGGAATTCCTAACTAGTATGATCGTTACCGAAGAATTGGCCCGCGCCTGTGCAAGCACCGGTTTTCTCCATGGATATAGCTATGGCTTGATCGGACACCCTATACTTACTTTCGGCAATGAAGAACAGAAACAAAAGTGGATGCCCGGTCTAGCAGCCGGCACGGTTGTAGGAGCTTTTTCACTAACTGAACCGGGTGCGGGGACCGATGTCAGCGCGGCCACCAGCACAGCGGTCAAAAATGGTGATGAATATATCTTGAACGGAACCAAGACTTTTATCACCAATGCGATTATTGCTGATGTCTTCGTGGTGTTTGCCTACACCGACCGCTCGGCCGGCACCAAAGGAATGAGCTGCTTCCTAATTAACAAAGGAACGCCGGGGCTTACTTTGGGCCAACATTTCGAAAAGATGGGGATTCGGGGCTCCCAGACGTCTGAAGTTGTCTTTAAAGATTGTGCCGTACCGGCTGACTGCATGCTGGGCAAGGAGGGAGACGGTTTCAAAATCGCCATGAGCGCGCTTGATGTTGGCCGCATAGGCATCGCTGCCATGTCCACCGGCATCGCCCAGGGCTGCCTGGATGAATCCATCGCGTATTCAAAGGAACGGGTCCAGTTTAAGAAGCCTATCGCCAGTCAGCAAGCTATTCAGTGGTTTATCGCCGACATGTCGGTTGACATTGACGCAGCCCGTTTCTTTTATATGAACGCCGCCTGGATTAAAGACCAGGGCAAACCATTCAGCCTGGCTGCCTCTAAGGCCAAGCTGTTCTGTTCAGAATGCGCGGTCCGGCACGCTTCCAACGCAGTGCAGATTCAAGGCGGCTACGGTTACATGAAGGGGTCCAAGGTTGAACGCCTCTACCGCGATGCCAAGATAACCGAAATCGGTGAAGGCACGTCCGAAGCTCAACGCATGATTATTGCAGGTTCGGCTCTTCGCTAAATTATACCCGCATCAGGTAAGAATAAATAACAATAATGAGGAGGAATCAGAATATGAGTAATGTAGTAGCAGGTACTAAAATTCCTTGCCGGGTATGTCGGACTCTGGATGTGGGTGACTTTTCTATCCTTCACCAACTAACTTGGTTCAATATGGCAGTTCATAGCAATTCGGAGTATGCCAAGGGAACCTGGTTTAAAGAACGCTCGCTGGCTGGTCCCATCATATTTACGGTTGCGGACGGGTTGGTTCATCACGCTGACAATATCGCCGAACTATTGGCAAAAGATGGGTATGAGATCTATGCTTATATTGGCGTAGATAATGTAAAAATCACCAAGCCGGTTCTTTTTGGTGATACACTGAGAGCTGACGCAGAGGTAGTTGATTTCCGCCCGACCAAAAATCCCCAGATGAACTTGTTTATATACAAAAATAAGACCTATAATCAGCGTAATGAGCAGGTGATTGAGTACCAAACTACAATGATGGCCAAGAAAAAGGACTGATAGCCGGTTCTCCTCAGACACAGCGGGTACTATTCAAATTTATTTTTAAAGGTGCAGTTGGCACTAGCCCAACACTCCTTACAGGACTGTTTGGGCACGGACAAGGGTTTTTCTTTTAGCAGGGTGCGGGCCAGGGTCAGAGCATTCTTTACTGCGTCGTTGGGGCCATCGATGGCAACCATGACCGATCCCTCTGAACCGCTCACCCCACCTGCAGCTACAATCGTAGCTTCAACACCAAATAAGGTCTTTAGAGCGTCTATCTCTGTATATATCGAAGCGAAGCCTGCGGGCAGGAGCGCCAAACCGCAGCGCTGCCCCAGGCTGTAATCCAGCCGGTTAATGCCCATTACCCGTGCAGCCGACGTACAGGAAGGTATCATCTTTTCATGGCCAACCGGTACCAGGAGCTTACAGCCGCGGGCTGCCAGGACACCAAAGGATCCTCCTACCGTACCTCCTATCGGGTTTGCCACCAGCACCCCGGCATTACCATTGGCATCAAAGGCATTGGCTCCCTTGACAAAGACATCATCCCGGCCAAAGTCCATAATGAACTCCTCCCAGGAGACTTCCTTCTTTTTACCGTTTTCCAGACACATATTGGCAAAACGGGTATCGGCATCAGTAACGCAGGGTACTCCGCCGCTTACGATACCAGCCGCAAACCGGTTTTTCTCATCTGCGGATATGAACCCCAGTTCCTCAGCGATATATGAGTTGGTGGTACCCACACCGATGATCATCCGGCCATGGGTCAAGGCCTGCTGAAATACCGGTTCGTGTATGAGTCCACGCGCAATCAGGCGCTTGGCTCCTGCCGGGGACAAGGAGATAGTCGCAATCATCATAACACCTTCCTGTTTATCAATAGTTCCTATTATCTGGTGCGTTTGCGCCAGATGTTCATTTTTTCGGCGTCTCTGATTAAATCATCCCTTAAATCCGGATGCGCTATATTAATCAAAGCCTCAGCCCGCTGCCATGAAGAACGGCCGGCCAAGTCGGCTATACCGTATTCAGTCGCTATACAATGAGCCTGGGAACGGGGGACCGTCACTATAGACCCTTGCGGTAGTGTGGGAACGATGCACGACTTAAGATTACCATCCTTGTCCTGGTATGAAGCGTTGCAGCAGATGAAAGAAATACCACCCGCGGATATATAAGCACCGGTAGCAAAGTCAAGTTGGCCGCCGGTTCCGCTAATATGGCGGGCACCGGATGACTCTGAGGATATTTGTCCGAACAGGTCGACTTCTATGCACGCATTTATGGATATGGTATTAGTATTTTGAGCGATTATCCAGGGGTTGTTGGTATATGACGCCGGGTAAGTAACTAATGAAGGATTATAATCAAGCCAATCATAAAGGAACTGACTCCCCAACGCGAAGGCAAAGGCGGATTTGCCCTTGTCCACACCCTTCTTGCGATTGGTCAGCTTCCCCGCTTCATTAAGGTGGTAAAAGGCATCCACCAGCATCTCCGAATGGCAGCCCAAATCTTTAACGTCCGATTCAGCCAGCATAGTACCTACAAAGTTGGGGAGACCGCCAATACCCAACTGAATACAGGCACCATTCGGTATAAAGGGTACGATGTGTTCGGCAATTTTTTGGTCTGTATCATTGGCAGAAGCCGCAGGAATAACCTCGACCGGGGATTCCGCTTCTACGATGCAATCTACCTCGGATATATGAACGACCTCATCTGCTCCACCCATCGCCCAGGGAAGCTTTTCGTTCACTTCAACTATGACCTTCTTAGCTGCTTGAAGAATCTCACGCCCTGAAGCACAAGCGCAATGGAGATTAAAAAAGCCGTCTTTATTCATCTTGGTGACCCGAAACATAGCCACATCAACCTGGTCGTGAATACTTTTTTGGTAATATAGACCCTGGTTTCTAAACATCAAAGGACTATAATAGGCCCGCCCTCTGTCATGCAGTTTGCGATCATAGCCAGAAAAATGCCATGAATTCAGGGTGAATACTTCACCTTCCGGGTCAGCCTCGATACAGGCCTGTGGGCTTATACTTAGAACGTGGCGAATATTTATATCTTTCAATTCATCTTTCCGGGCCGCCAGTGCGTTATCAAGAGCTATGGGTTTGGAATGCCCAAAGCCATAGTCAATCCAGTCTCCACTCTTGACTATTTTTACTGCTTCTTCTGCGCTAACAAGTTTTGATTGATATTCTTCTGTATAATGCAATTAATATAACGCCTCCTCATGAGTAGTGGTTTTTGAAATTAACGAACATTAATAAGTGCGCACTTGCTAAGAGTTTAATTATATTATTCATTATAATCAACAAGTAATTATAAATTTGGCAGTCGGCATTTGGGATATGCCTTTTAAGCTGCTGACTTTTCATTAAACTTCTCATTTTTTTGCCTTAATTTACTATAGCCTGGATTGTATTTTTACAATATTAAAACCACGGACATAGTTATATCCATAAAACCGCAACTCATGCTGGCTTTAATCACTATGGCAAACTTGATAAAAACGGCAATTTGTTTTATCATATATAAAAAGCAAGATGAATCTTGCCGGAAAATAGTCAGAAGACTATGTTTTTTTGTGTACTATAATAAATCATACGAATGAGAATACGAATAATTGAATAGCTATTAATAAAACCATGAAGGTTTGGCCTCTTGTTAATTGAGAAGCTGAATGTTCGTGGTTTTTTGTTTTTTGTGAAAGGGCAGGACCTTATGAATGATGTGATATACCTCGGCAAAAAAGTAATACAGTTCATTATGGTTATATTTCTGTTGTCTATCCTGGTTTTTTATATGTCCAGATTATCACCCGGCGATCCTTTGATGTCCTATTATGGGGAAGGTGTTGAAAGGATGAATACGGCCCAAAAACTTGAGGCCATGGAAAAGCTGGGATTAAACGCCCCTATATACAAGCAATATATTGACTGGCTGGCCAATGCTGCTCATGGGGAATACGGCATATCTTATAAATACAAACAGGAGGTTACGACCGTAATTGGAGATGTCTATAAAAATACCATTATTCTTGGTGGACTGGCGTATATATTGACCTTTTTGTTGGCCCTGCTTCTGGGGATATTTTGCACCTTGCATGAAGACCGGACAATCGATAAAATCGTTTGCAAAATAGGGGTCGTTACCAGTTGTATTCCTTCATTCTGGGTATCGTTAATATTGATCTTGATTTTTAGTATTAATCTAGGATTATTGCCTTCCAGCGGCGCCTATGCAATGGGACAATCGAACAATCTCGCCAGCAGGATAGAGCATCTGCTGCTGCCTTTAACGGTGCTGGTATTAAGCCACCTCTGGTATTACACCTACATGATCCGCAATAAATTGGTTGAAGAAATCAGACAGGATTATGTGTTGTTATGCAAGGTCAAGGGCTTGAATAAACAACAGATTGTTTATAAACATTGCTTGAGGAACATTATGCCGTCATATATCACCATCATGGCCATTTCGGTTCCTCATATTTTAGGAGGAACCTATGTTGTGGAAAAGGTATTTTCCTATCCGGGACTGGGCTCCCTCTGTTTCGAGAGTGCTAAATACCATGATTATAACATGCTGATGGTGCTTTGCCTGATAACCGGGATATTGGTTGTTTTCGTAAATATGACGGCTCAGGTGATCAACGACAAAATCGATCCCCGCATGAAACATGATCGGAGTGAAAGCGATTGGAACTACAATACGGCGACTTCGATGTAGTAGGCGAAAATTATCTGGCCGGAGAGATAAATATAACCCCCAAAACCAGTTTCATAAAATCCTTGCGGAAAAAACCTTACATATCGCTGGGCGTATTGCTGATCATAATTTTGGGATGCGCGTTTTCCGGGATAATAATGAATCATCAGCCGACTTATATGGATTTAGGAAATATAAATGCAGCTCCTAACCATACATTTTATTTTGGCACCGATTCTCTGGGAAGAGATATATTTTCTATGATCTGGTACGGTGGAAGAGTCTCTTTGTTTATCGGAATATTGGCTACCGTCATATCTACTTCCATTGCCGTGATATATGGCAGCATCAGCGGGGTATCGTCTGAATTAATAGATGATATGATGATGCGATTTACGGAAATCGTTCTGAGTATACCATCCATACTGATTATAATATTTATTCAAGCCATGATAGGACAATCCAACCCGTTATCCATATCCCTTGTCATTGGGATTACCAGTTGGATGAATATTTCTAAAATTGTACGCAGTGAAGTAAGACAAATCAGAAACAGTGAATATATTTTAGCCGCCAAATGCGCAGGGGGTACATTTTTTTACATTTTAAAACGACATCTCCTGCCCAACTTCATCTCAGCCATCATGTTTATGGTGGTAATGAACATAGGATCTGCTATTGCCACTGAATCTACCTTGAGTTTTTTAGGAATCGGACTGCCCATTGAAATTATTTCCTGGGGCAGCATGCTTTCTTTGGCGGAGAAAGCATTACTGTCAAATTACTGGTGGATTATTTTAATACCCGGAGTATTCCTGGTAGTTACTTTATTTTGCATTACCAATATCGGCGATTATGTGAGGAAGAAAAACAATAAGGAATTCAGCAATTTGTAAGGCAGGCCAGTGCTCCAGTTGAAAGCAGGGGCTCTTGATAATTCTAATAGGGAAAGGGGATAGACAGTTTAGATTGAAAGTCGGTGTTTGGGGTGAGAAGATAAAATATTCAGGGGGGAAAATGATGAAAGTTAAAAAATGGTTGATTTTAGGTATGGCATTGATGATGGGGATGCTTCTGATGGCAGGCTGCGGAGGAACCAAAAAAGCAACCACAGAGGCTGCCAAGCAAACGGTTCTTGTTTACGGCAGCGGGGATTATAGCAGCATTAATCCGGCTTTATATGAGCATGGGGAAATAAATTGTCTGATTTTTAGCGGACTGACGGCTCATGACCAGAACAATAAGGTTATTCCGGCTCTGGCTGAAAGCTGGACCCTCGACCAAGCGACCAACACCTATACTTTTAAGTTGAGAAACGGAGTCAAATGGCATGACGGCCAACCGTTTACGGCTGAAGATGTGAAGTTTACATTGGAAATTATTATGAATCCCAAAAACGCTTCGGAAATAGCCTCCAACTATGAAGACATTACCAAGATAGAAGCGGTGGACAACACTACATTAAAAATAACTTTAAAGGCGCCCAATGTAGCCATGCTAGATTATTTGACCATCGGCATTATGCCTAAACACCTTCTGGATGGAAAAGATATTGCGACCGATAAATACAATCAATTTCCTATTGGAACCGGTCCCTATAAAATGGAAAGCTGGGACAAAGGACAGAGTATTACCCTGGTAAAAAACAAGGACTTCTATATAAAAGAACCACAAATTGATAAAGTAATCTTTAAAATCGTGGAAGACACCAAGGCTCGAGCCCTGCAGTTAAAATCAGGAGAATTGGACTTGGCTCAGGTTACGCCCCAGGATGTCGGAGAGTTTGCCAACAATAAGGCTTTTACTGTTTATGATATGAAAACCTCAGACTACAGAGGTATCATGTATAATTTCAATAATCCCTTTTTTAAAGAGAACCGGGAGTTGCCCAATGCCTTAAGCTATGCCATTGATCGCAAAGCTATTTTGGATAGCGTAATTTTAGGATATGGTAAAGTTGCCTATTCACCCCTTCAGGTCGGAGAATATAATAATCCCGCCATGGAGAAATTCGACTATAACCCGGCGAAAGCAAAAGCAGAGCTGGAAAAAGCGGGCTGGAAGCAAGGCTCGGATGGTATTTATGCAAAGAATGGCCGGAAATTATCTTTTACGGTCAACTGTAAAGAAGGAGACCGGGTCAGGGCCGATATAGCGAATATTTGCGCCCAGCAGTTTAAAGCCATTGGCGTGGATATGAAGGTTGCTGTGCAGGCAAAAATCGATTGGGATAATCAAGAAGCATTCTTGATTGGCTGGGGAAGTCCCTTTGATCCGGACGACCACACTTATAAAATATTTGCCACAGGCAAAGGCGATAATTACAGCAGCTATTCCAATGCCAAGGTTGATGAATTATTAACTAAAGCCCGGGAAACTGATGTAAAAGCTGACAGGTTAAAATATTATCAAGAATTCCAAACCGAATTGACCAAAGATATGCCCTATACATTTGTCAGTTATATTGACGCCCTATATGTGTCCAAGCCGAATCTGCATGGGATAACACCGGATACAGTTCTAGGCCACCATGGTGTAGGCATATTCTGGAATGTTGCTGACTGGACCATTAAGTAAGATAAGAATATTTTAAAACCCACAAAGGAGCTGCCAGTTCCTTTGTGGGTATAAGAAACAGGTGTAGACATGAGTGATTTATTGGAAGTAAACCACTTGCAGGTCAGCTTTGCTACTGAAGAAGGCGAAGTGCAGGTGGTAAGAGATGTTTCTTTCTCTCTGAAAAAAGGAGAAACCTTAGCCATACTTGGAGAATCAGGGTGCGGGAAATCGATATTGTGCAAAAGCATTTTACGCATCCTTCCTGAGAATGGCTCAATAAAAAGCGGTGATGTTGTCCTTAATGGAGAAAACCTAATAAAACTATCGCCTCAATCTATGGATAAGATAAGAGGAAAAGAGATATCAATGATATTTCAAGACCCTATGACCTTATTAAATCCTACGCTGCCGATTGGCAAACAGATTATGGAAGCGGTGCAGATTCATCAAAAGATTAGCAGAACTGCAGCCAAAAAGAAAAGCCTCGAATTAATGGAACTTGTCGGGCTAGATGATACAGAAAAGAGATTCGCTCAATATCCGCACCATTTTTCCGGGGGAATGAGACAAAGAAGTGTTATTGCTATTGCCCTGGCCTGTAATCCCAAAGTACTAATTGCCGATGAGCCAACCACTGCTTTAGACGTGACTATCCAGGCGCAAATATTGGAACTAATTCAGGAACTACAAGTAAAAACCGGTATATCTATCATATTTATTACCCACGATTTGGGGGTGGCCGCTCAAATAGCCCAAAGGATCGCAGTTATGTATGCCGGAAAAATTATCGAGATAGGTACCGCCCAAGATATATTCTATGATCCGCGGCATCCATATACCTGGGGATTAATGTCTTCGTTACCTAAAATGGATTCCGATGAGGAAATTTTAAATTGTATATCAGGAATGCCCCCCAATCTATTGCATCTTCCCCAGGGAGATGCTTTTGCCCAAAGGAATAAATATGCTTTGAAGATAGATTATCTGGCTGAACCTCCGATGTTTAAAATCAGCGCTACTCATAGTGCCGCAACCTGGCTTTTGCACAAAAAAGCTCCGAAATTACAGCCGCCGATAAGAATTTAATTATTGGAGTGACATGTGTTGAAGACAGAAAAAATACTGGAAGTAAAAAATTTAAAGCAATATTTTAATTTAGATAGAAATACCGTGATTAAAGCAGTTGATGACATATCCTTTGATATTTATAAAGGAGAGATATTCGGTTTGGTGGGCGAATCCGGTTCAGGTAAATCTACCACGGGCCGAAGCATTATTAATATCTATCAACCTACCGGAGGAAAAATCTATTATAGAGGAAAACTTATATCTGATCCTAAAATATATGGGGCTGAAAAAAGATTTGTAAATAGAAATATGCAAATCATATTTCAAGACTCAACTTCATCCCTCAACTCACGAATGACCATAAAGGAGATTATTGAGGAGCCTCTGCTAATTCAAAAAGTATGCAATAAGAAAGAAGAGCGAAACAAAAAGATTTACGAGCTGTTGGATTTAGTCGGACTGGATAAAATATATCTGGACCGTTATCCTTATGAGTGTTCAGGAGGACAGCGACAACGAGTGGGAATTGCCCGGGCGCTCAGTCTTGATCCCGAATTCATTATTGCTGATGAACCTATTGCTTCTTTAGATGTTTCTATTCAAGCTCAAATCATCAATTTATTTAAAAAACTTCAACGCGAGAAGGGTTTGACGTGTTTGTTTGTTTCGCACGACCTGGCCATGGTAAGATATGTCTGCGACCGAGTCGGAGTTATGTATCATGGGAAAATTGTCGAACTGGCTGAAACCAGGGAATTGTATCGCCATCCGATTCATCCTTATACTAAGGCCTTGTTTTCATCGATTCTGGTTCCTGATCCGGATGGTGCAAAAGAGAGACCCCGTATTAAATACCAAGTTAATCAAATTTGAAGTTGTTAAAACCTTCTGATGACAGCTCTTTCCTGCTAGTAGTTTACTTCTCTCCGAATCTGCATTTATCAGGGTCTGGAACTATAGTAGAGTTATTATCATCTACAGTAAGTGCAGAATATTATGAATTGTTATGATAATTTCAATTCAAGGACACTGTGAAAGTGAGGAAGAATATGAATATAGTCCTTATTGGAATGTCCGGAGCAGGCAAAAGTACTTTAGGTGTGTTGCTTGCAAAAGCTTTAGGAATGGATTATGTAGATACAGATATTGTTATACAACAACATGAAGGTAGGCTGTTGCAGGATATAATCGATAATGATGGTATTGAAAATTTTATTAAAATTGAAGAGAGAATTATATCAGCATTGAAATTAAAGAATTGTATTATAGCTACCGGTGGAAGTGTCATATATTCAGAAAAAGCCATGAATGTCCTTAAAAAGGGCGGACAGATTTTCTATTTGCATGTTCCCTATGAAGAAATCAAAAAGAGGCTGATAAACATTACAACCAGAGGTATTGTTAGAAAGAAAGGCAATAGTCTTAAGGATGTTTACGACGAAAGGGTTCCCTTGTACATTAAGTATAGTGATAAAACGATTGATTGCTCAAACAAGGATATAGAGCGTTGTGTTAGTGAGATAATAGAGAAAATACGGGAAGGCCTTGGCGATAATACCTAATGAATCAATTGCCACCTGTAATAGTCTGTATTTCTCGCCTCCTCTAATTTTAAATTATTAGGACCGTATCTACGGTCTTTTTTTGTTTTAGGGTTTTTTCTAGTGTGGTTCCAAATACATGTTAATAAATACCAATAGTTTATTAAGCTTGACATACCTAATACTTCTATGTATACAATAATATACATAGAGGTATTAGGTATAGTGGGGGGATCGAATGAATGTATCAAAAGACTTGATCGCAGCTTCTGCGACACCCCTGATTCTGGCTATTCTTAAGGAAAATGACAGCTATGGGTACGCTATCATCAAACGTGTGAAAGAGATGTCGGAAAATGAACTGGTTTGGACGGAAGGCATGTTGTATCCCGTATTGCACCGACTTGAGGAACAGTTGTTAATTAAATCGTACTGGAATAAATCTGATGCAGGCCGGCAGCGTAAATACTATCGGATTAAAGAAAGCGGTTTAAAAGAATTGGAACTGCAAAAAAAGCAATGGGAGATAGTCCATTCTGCTCTTTCTAAAACTTGGAGTGAAGATAAATAGACGTTAGGAGGGTCAGTATGTTTGATTTGGAAATGCAGATTCATTCATGGCGTGATCATTTAAGAGCTCATGGTAATTTTACGGAAGCGGATATTCGTGAACTGGAAAGTCATTTGCGGGAAGAGATCGATGACTTGATTTCAGCTGGACTCACCCCTGATGAGTCATTTCTTATCAGTGTTAAACGATTAGGTAATTTAGATGCCATATCACATGAGTTTGCCAAGGTTAATACCGAGAATCTGTGGAAACATCTATTTATTGACCCCGAAGACAGTTCAGCGAAAAAGAAGAGCAGGCGCGATATTGCTCTGGTAATAATTTTTGCATTGCTGGCAGGAACGTTAATCAAGATCCCGGAACTCTTCGGTTTAGGATTTGATGATCCAGGCGCCGAACGATTTTATTTCAGAAACATTAACTTTTTTATTCTTCCATTTATTGCGGCGTTTTTCCTAATAAAGAGAAAATCCGAATGGAAAACATGGTTAACTATTATGGCAACCTTTGTCGCAGCAGCGCTGATCATCAATATATATCCGTCATTTGCTCCCTATAATACACTGTATTTAAGCAGCATTCACCTGACTTTATTACTGTGGTTAATTGTCGGCGCAGCCTATATAGGCAGGGAGTGGAAAAGCAGCCAGGGCAGAATGAACTTTATACGCTTTACCGGGGAAGCGCTGGTCTACGGTGTCCTGGTATCGGCGGGAGTAATGGTATTAGGTATGTTTACGATGGCCATATTTGAGGCCATCCAGGTTAATGCCGGTAAATTCATGGAGGATTATTATGTGATATATGGAGGCTGTGCGGCTTTCTTTATAACTGTTTACCTGGTTGAAGCTAAAAAAAGTATTGTTGAAAATTTTGCACCTATTTTGGCTAAAATATTTAGCCCTCTTTTCCTTATAATTATGATCGCTTTCTTGGTTGTGATGATTATTACCGGCAAGAGTCCCTTTATGGAAAGGGAATTTTTAATCGCATTTGATTTTATGCTGGTTTTAGTCCTGGGACTGGTTTTATATATAATTTCAGCACGCAATAACCAACAACCGGCCAACCTGTTTGACTATTTGAACCTGGCACTTATACTCATAGCATTAATTATTGATGGGGTCGCCTTATCTGCCATACTTATCCGCTTATCGGCTTTTGGCATCACGCCTAACAAGCTGGCAGCTTTAGGAGAAAATCTATGTTTATTAGGTAATTTAGGGGGCCTTGCCTGGCTGTATGTTGCTTATTTCAGGAGGAAATGTGATTTCATTAAGTTGGAAAAATACCAGACTGGTTACCTGTATGTTTATTTTCTTTGGACCGCTATTGTAGCATTTGTATTCCCTGTCATTTTTAAGTTTAATTAATTGGTATAGCCGTTGGCAGGGTAAGCCCACATGATCTTCCTTGGTACGGGAGAGGGGAAATCCTGCCTTTCGCATAACAGCCTTGTTACATGTCTTAAATGCATTCCAAGGCGGCAATCATGGCTGCGCCGCTGTTCATAACTACACAGATACATTCCTGGGCATCGGACATACATCGGGGAGAGCGGGACAAATGACCTGCTCTCTTGTTATTTAGCCTATCTGCCTAAATATGGGTAAGTAATCTTTTGTTGCCATAATACCGGAAACCTCTCATTAACTGGTATATATTAGGCATATTGTTATTAATTACATGTCCTTAATGAAGGTAATTGATAGATATTGTCGAAATTTATCTATATACAGGTTGATTTGTTAATTGCGGAAAGCAATTACTAATTATGAGAGGAGATAATAAATATAGATGACTAGAGAACATTCAACTAAGAAGTTATCATTAATAACAGTATTAGCAATGCTTATGTTAATTTCGATTGTAATAGCTGTACAGTTTCATTTGAAAAGAGGAGGAAGCCGTGCTGATGTCAATTTAAATGCGGAGCAAAACTATAATCTCGCATTAAATGAGATATTGGGATCTGCACAAAGTGAAACCCCGGCCTGGAATATGATGTCTACCAGTCCGAGTATTCCCGCCATTAGCGGGGAGGAAGAAAATAATGAAACCATTACACCAGATGCAAGTGAGCGGGTCACTGAAGAAAATATAGAAACTACAGAACCTAAAGTAATAGCTGGTAAACCATCTGAAAATGAAGTCCAGGATGTTCGAACGGACAGCAGCGTATCCAGGGGAACCAAAAACAATACATATACAGTTTCGAATACAGGACCAAATGATACTGCGAATTTCTGGCAGAATAGAAAAACGTGGCTGCAGCCAGTTAAAGGGAGGCAAACCGCAGACCCAACCGGCGGGGCCAGGTATTTTGGCGCACCTCGAGCCAATGGACGGGCACATGCCGCTATTGATTTTATTGCGCCTGGCGGCACCCCAGTATACGCAATGACCGATGGAAAAGTAACCCGTACGAGTCTGTTTTTCCAAAATACAAGTGCCGTAGAAGTGAAAAATACGGATGGTACTGTTGTACGATATTGTGAGATTGCACCTGCGGTATCTGTTGGCACAATTGTCCACAGAGGAGACCTAATAGGAAAGGTTATGACGAACAACGCCGGTACTGCAATGCTGCATTTGGAAATGTACATGGGCACCGCCTCGGGATCATTATCGCAAAGCAATAATGCTAGTAATTACAAGTATGTGACTGTTCACAATTATGAACGCAGATCTGATTTAATCGATCCAACCGGCGCCATGGATCTGCCTGTTAAATAAATCTAAAAATAATAGAGAGGTTGTTAATACCCATCTTTTATAAAACCATTAAAGAGGCTTAATTATATTAAATCAACAATCTCTGCCTCCATTTTTGCTTTAAAGTTGATTTTTCGCTGAGTTGTAAGATCATCGAACTTAATCAAGTATGCAGCTTGGCCGCGGTCGACATCGACCACCTTTCCAGCGCCCATGATATTGTGAACGATTCGGTCGCCCGGCTTGAAGGAGAGTTTAGAAGCCGACGATTCCAGCATTCGTTCACTGCTGCTGATATTCCAATTTGCTTCATATATCAGACTGTCATCCAATTCGTTCGTGTAAGCAAGCAGGGTTTTGTCCACATTAAAGATGAAGCGTGATGGATACCGATACGAGCCATCCAGATTCCGTCCCTCCGCATCGGTAAGGAATAATGCCTTTTCCGCCCGGGTGAACGCGACGAATGCAAGACGTCGTTCCTCTTCCATGCCCTCAATGGTAGCGGTCTTCTTAGATGGAAACACGCCTTCCTCAAGGCCGCAAAGAAACACATATGGGAACTCCAGGCCCTTTGCTGCATGAACAGTCATAAGCTTGACTGCGTTCTTGTCGGAAGCAGCGTCCGTGTTCGTCAGCAGCGCTACATGAGCAAGATAGTTTTCTAACGTGCATTCCTCGCCGCAGGATATCTCGTATTCATAGACCGATTGTTTCAGCTCCGCCAAATTGTCCAGGCGCTCCTGACTTCCCTCCGTTCTGAGCATCGCCTCATAGCCGTTCTGATCAAGGAGCGCGCTCAAAACCTCTGAGATTGGCATATCCTGATAACCAGCGTGAAAACGATCTATCAGAGCCAGAAACCGTTTTGCCTTAGTGCTCTTGAAAATTTCATTATCTATAGTTCTCTCGAGAGCGTAATAAAGCGAGCACTTATTCTGCATAGCGTAGTTATGTAAAAACTTCATCCGTCGCTCTCCGATGCTTCGTTTGGGCACGTTGACCACCCGCAGGAAGGACAGGTCGTCCTTATAAACGATCAGGCGCAGATAGGACAGGACGTCCTTGATCTCCATTCTCCCAAAGAACTGCACCCCGCTGTACAGTTTATACTGCAACTCTTCCTTCAAAAACACCTCTTCCAGTGTACGGGATATGTAATGGGCACGATACAGTATGGTGACGTCGCTGAGTTTCATGCCTTTGTCGGCCAGCTCTTTGATTTGCAATGCGATCCATTTTGCACTTTCTTTGCTTGTTTTGGCATGGTGGTAAACAACCGGGACTCCATCCGGCAGCATTGGATATAAGTCCTTTTGGATGCGGTTTTTATTGTTTCCGATCAGGGAATTGGCCACAGACAAAATCTGCGGCGTAGACCGGTAATTATGCATCATCATGATCGTTTGCACATCAGGAAACTCTTTATCAAAATCCAATAGATAACGGACACTGGCTCCTCGCCAGGTATAGATCGTCTGATCCGGATCGCCCACAATAAAGAGGTTTTTGTGGTACCCGCACAACATCTTCATCAGGCGATACTGCAGCTCGTCAATATCCTGATACTCGTCGATCATAATGTATTCCAGCCGCTGCTGCCACTTTAACCTGATCTCCTCATTGACGCTGAAAATATAAAGCACATATTTGATCAGGTCATTATAGTCGAGGCCAAAGCATTTCTTCTCCTGATACAGATATCCGAAGAAGATGATATCGGCCGCTTCCACCGCATTCAAATATTTTTGATGCAGCTTTTCAAGCGGAAGCGCAATCATGTCCTCGTAGTATGATGGCTCCTTGAATATTTTGCGTATCTCAATCATATCCCGTGCTTTTGAGAAAGTCATGTGACGTAATGTTAGACCGCGCTCTTCGTAGATGATCTTCAGCATGGTGTCTATATCAGCGTTGTCCAACACCAGAAAGCTCTTCGGATACTGCACAGCGTTGATATCCTCCTGTAGAACAGATACGCAGAAGCTGTGAAAAGTGCTGATGTAGCCCGTATCATTGTCACCGGTCAGACGACGGATACGCTGCTTCATTTCATTGGCGGATTTATTGGTAAAAGTGACGCATAGGATGTTGGACGGCATAATGCCAATCTCGTTGACAAGATAGGCAAAGCGGTGCGATAGAGCCCGCGTTTTGCCTGAACCCGCACCTGCGATCACGCGGATGAAGCCTTCAGTAGCAGTTACAGCTTGTCGTTGCTGCTCGTTGAGTCCCTCCAATATGTCGTTCAAACTAACGGACACCACCTTACCTAATAGTATTCTTCCAAGGCGAACAGAACACAAGTTCTCTTTATCATAGCATTAATTCTATTCGAGTCAAGCTGCAGAACGTATTGTAAAGAAAATGTTCTTAAAAATTTCAAGGCAGATTGAAACTATCTACTCATAACATGTTTTGTGTTCCCCTTATCAACACATTGAAATATAATTATAAGACCGTCAATAAAGGGCATTATTCCTTGATTGACGGTCTATTGTTATTTATATGGATAATGTAATATCAAAGTTATAGTTATAATTAACATAACAATAATGTTATAATATGTTGAAACTTGATGAATTATATATGCCTTAAAATAAAATGGAAAAGTTGTGTTTTGGATAATATGATGAATCAACCGCCCATTATCCATATGGACAATATATGCAAAATGTTTAGTCATGTGCGAGCCTTGCACAAAGCCAATTTTTATACTTACTCAGGAGAAGTTACCGCTCTTGTCGGAGATAACGGATCAGGTAAGAGCACCCTTATGAAAATATTATGTGGTGTCTTAAAGCCGGACAACGGGCGCATCGTAATCGACGGCAGGGAATATTCCGCGCTTTCTCCCCATCAAGCCATTCAAGAAGGGGTAACCACTGTCTACCAGGATCTGGCCCTGGATAATCTACGAGACTGCACAGGAAATATTTTTTTAGGCAGAGAACTGACGAAATATGGCTTCTGGTTGGACAAAAAGGCTATGGTCAGGGAGACACGAGATCTTTTATACAATTTGAATGTCAAAATAGAAGATATTACGGTACCGGTAGGATATCTTTCCGGTGGGCAGAGACAAGGTATTGCCATAGCCCGGGCAATGTTTAAAAAATCCCGGATAATCATCTTTGATGAGCCCACCGCAGCCATGGGCTTGAGGGAAACCGCTCGTATAATGGAACTCATCCGTTCACTGAAAGAGCAGGGCATAACAGTAATTATGATCAGCCATAATTTATTTCAGGTTTTCGATGTGGCCGATCGGATCAGTATCATGAAATCCGGTCAATGCATAGGCTCGGTCTTGGCCAAAGACAGCAGTCCCCAACAGATCAACGATATGATTGTTGCCAGGGGAGAAATAGAGCGCAGTGATTATGAATAGCTATTATAACTTCTTTCAACGTTATTCCACCCAATTACTTTTGCTAACAATTTTAGCCGTGCTTTGTTTATTTTTAACATGGCAGTCGGATTTCTTCATGACGGGAAAGAATATTAAAAATATCCTGGAGGCCATATCTTTTCGGTTGATTCTAGCTATAGGCATGACTCTAATCATTGTTTCCGGAGCCATAGATTTATCGGCAGGATCCATCGTCTCCCTCACCGGTGTAATTATTGCCTTAAGTCTGAAAGCCGGTTTACCAGTTGCTCCGGCAGTTTTCCTCGGTATTTGCTCCGGCGCGCTGCTTGGCGCAATCAATGGCGTTATTATCCATATCAGCCGGGTCAATTCCTTTATTGTCACATTAGCCACAGCCTCTATTTATCGCGGCCTGGCGCTGATTTTGACCCAGGGCAGTACTATTAGTCAGCTTCCTGCTGCCTTCTTATTTCTGGGAAGAAGCGATGTAGATAAACTTAATCCACCGCTGCTTATCGCGGTACCCCTTTTTATTCTAGCCTTTCCCCTGATTCACCGGACAAAATGGGGACAATACGTTCAAGCTCTGGGCGGCAATGAGGAAGCGTTACGGCGTACTGGAATACGTTGCGGTATTTACCGCATAACATCCTTTCTTATACTGGGCGTATGTGCTGCTTTAACCGGGGTAATCACCGTTGCCAGGCTCAATAGCGCCGAATCCAACGCCGGGATTGGAATGGAGCTTGATGCTATCGCCGCTGTTGTTATGGGGGGAACCCTGATATCCGGAGGTAAGATTAGTCTAGTCGGTACAGGAATAGCCGTTTTGCTTTTAGGTGTCATCCGCAATGGGCTGACCATTATGAGCGTATCCTCATTTTATCAGCAATTTCTAATTGGCCTGATTTTGCTTGTTTCGGTAATATTTTCTGAAGTCAATGAACGGCAAAAAACGCTGCTGTAATTTTGAGGTGTGTATATTAGATAACGGCGGTGAAAATGGGGTATAGGTAGCATCGAAAAATTTCGTCATCGCTATTTTGACGAATTAATAAGTGTCCCATCAGATAATCAGAAGGAGGCGAAGTGAAATGTAAAATTATGATAGAGCATTATTCCATTTAAGGATGCTTCAAAATGCAACCCTGGCTTTGTTTCCTTGTCATGAGTTCTTATCCGAATCATGCAACATTCTTAAAAAATATGATCAAAAAGGAGAAGACAAAATGAAAAAACTAATATCTCTAGTGCTGGCCCTTTTAATGTGTACCTCTTTGTTGGTGGGTTGCTCCAGTTCGAAACCGGACACAAGCAAAACAGAACCGAAACCGGCTGCAGAAACGAATGCAGTTTCTCCGTCCGCGGCAATGCTGCAGGAAATCGATAAAACTTTGATGGCCCAGCTGGCCCCCTTACCGGAAAAAGGCAAAAACGAGAAAATAGGTGTATTGATTATTTCATTAACGAACCCTTTTTGGGCCAATATGAAAACCTGCTATGAACAGGCCGCAAAAGACTTGGGAATTACTGTTGAAGTATTAACAGGAACCACCGAAGGCGACACTACTTCACAGCTTGAGACGCTGATGACTATGGCCACTAAGAAATATGATGCCATAATCATTTCACCAATTAACGGCACCAATTTGATTCCTGGTATAATCCAGTGTAATCAGAACAAGATTAAAGTAATCAATCTGGGACCGGGGGTTGATACAAAAGCCTTGGAAGCTGCCGGCGGTCATCTTGATGGAAAAATCACTGTTATGTTCGATGATCAGGGCCGGCTATGCGCGGAAGACATGATCAAACGCTTAAAAGATGGTGGAAAAGTAGCAATTTTACAGGGCCTTGCCGGTGCAGCCCAAAGCGAGGGCAGAACTGCCGGAGCCAAAAAAGTATTTGAGTCTGCCAAAGATATTAAGGTGGTTGCAGTACAGCCTTGCGACTGGGATGCCACTCAAGCTTATGATGCAACCAAAGCCATTGTCCAGGCCAACCCTGATCTAAAAGGTATTTTTGCCTGCAATGATGTCATGGCGCTGGCCGCTGTAAAAGCTTTAAAAGCCGAAGGCAAATCCGGTGTGCTGGTTTACGGCGTAGACTTTACCGCTGATGCCCAGGCCTCCATAAAAGCCAAAGAAATGATGGGCAGTATGACCTATTCCAGCGCTATTTACACCAAAGCCGCAGAATTGTATGCATTGAAACTGGTTCAAGGTCAAACTGTGAAGGGACCCATATATTCACCCATCACTTTAGTAACTCAAGATAACATAGCAAAATTTGATGATTGGAAATAAGCCGCCCTTTCTGATAGAAACAGCCCTTCTCACCCATGGTTTGCGTTCTATGGATGATCAGCTTCTGATAGAAAAATGGTCTCCGGATACAGGTTGCCTGACCTGGGTTGAGAAAGGGATAATTCGATTAGGAAATATCATAGAATATATCCCGTTTCGCAACCGCAGTGCAGAACTTATCCGTATTGATTGCTTTACCCTGGAAGAAGCCCTTGCGGAAGGACTTTCCGGTGCCTTGACGGCCTCGGGAACCATGTCCGTTTGCGCAAAATTGGGGATATCCCTGGCAGTTACGTGTGGTATGGGAGGGATCGGAGATATTCGCGATGAACTGATATCTCCCGATTTGCCGGCTCTTAACGATTTGCCGGTAGCTCTTATTGCCACCTCACCCAAAGATATGCTGGATATCCAGTCTACCATCACCTGGCTAATAGATAAAGGAGTTCGTGTTTATGGAAGATATACTTCCTCATGTACAGGATTCATGTTTAAGCATGATCCTATTTCTGTAACCGGTGTTTATGGGGGAGAGCAATCCCATAAAAAGATGTTGCTTTTAAATGAAATCCCTATTGAAAAACGCTTGAGCGATACCAGCATTTTACCCAGGGCGATAGCCGCCGGAAAAGAGGCGGAAGCACAGGGCAGGTACTATCACCCTGCGGCTAATAATATGATTGATTTGCTCTCGGAAGGGAAATCATCCTGTCTGCAATTGGATTCGATTATCGCCAACGCCAAATGGGCTCAATTACTTAGCTATTAATTCATAGTACAAAGAGAAGCCTTCGTGGGGATAACCCATGAGGGCTTCTATGTTAATATTCATATTACTTTGCATTCATATGTGTTGACTTCAAAAGTAATATTGAAGTATTCGTTAGTAATCTGCAGTTGCCTTTTTAAAATAATTTGCCATAAGTTACCTCGCCAGCTTTAAAGAACTTATGGACCGAATGTAATATGGAGTCATTATAGATCTATCAAACCTATGTTATAATAAAAATAGTTTAAAGCATTTATTTATTCGTTTTTAGGTGTAGAAAATAAAAAGGTTACTGGCACACACGTTGCTAAAGCTGCTAAACAGGTTTTAACGATTAGTTATGCCGAAAAATATGAGCCAAAATGACTATGCCAGGTGAAAGGTTTAAGAAGGATTACATGGAAGAAAAGGAGGAATAACCTTGGAAAAAATACTTAAACAAATCATTGATAAATTAGATAACCTAGAAAATAAAATTGATAAAGTTGATTCTAACCAACTGCGTATGGAAAATGAATTGACAGAAAAGATTCGTGGACTTTATGATTTTCGTGAAGTCCAGAACGATATCAATGAAAGGTTGATTAGCACACTTGATCGCATTGAGGCTAAGGTAGATGTGCTGCAACTCGAAACCGCTCATATTCGCCGTATTAAATAACCTGTTTCCTCAAATACGCATTTACCTCGTAATATACGCCCATATTGAGCCCCTAAAAAAGCAAGACAATAAGTGAAAAATATTATCAAATATAATGGAGTAAGGTATAACCGCTTTATCAGAAGTGTAAAAGGAACCGTTTTTAAGCAGAAAGCTTAGAAACGGTTCTTGGAATTATTCATGATAAATTGTTTTAGAATGGTAGGTGGGGGAATGAAGTAAAGATTTGTTTAAAGCAGTTTCGTATAGTTTCGCTTACTGGAAACTATACGCCTGATTTCTACGATATCGCCAGCCACAACATAAAAAACCAGGTAGGCATTAATAATAAGCATTTTGTAGCCTTTATTGGCCAATCGCCGGTTTTTAGGGGTGACCCCCATATCAGGGAATTCTTCTAAATGAAGGATAGCTGCATCAATCTCATTCAAAAGCTTTTCCGCAGCTTCTGGGTCATCTGCGAAAATATAAGTAAAAATATCTTCTAAATCATCATAAGCCAGTGGTAAATATTCAACGCTATATTTATGCATTAAGCCGCGCCCTTAGCCTTGCCATGACTTCACGGTGAGGAATTCGTATGACTCCCTGAGCGCTTTGGAATTCGGCTTCATCAAGATTGTCATATAACTCCATAAGTGCTTGCTGTTCCTCATATAGTCTTTGACTCATAACTACCAGGTGACCATTACCGTTCTTAGTTATGAAAACCGGCTTTTGTTCCTTGATACATATTTCTTCAATTTCAGGGGTCTTATTTCGCAAATCAGAAACTGGACGAATAACAGGCATTATACTCACCTCGCATATATATATGATAATATTATATCATAATATTGATAAAACAATTCATTATTTTGCTGATAACTGAAGAAAATGAACACAGCCCACTTTGAATCAGATAATTTTATATCCTGGACATAGCTGAGACCCCGGCTTTTTCCCATTAATCCCGAATTATTTAAATAGTTAGATTAAGGGTACTTTTTCTTATTGACAATTGGCGATCGGTACAAGCCTTTTGTTATTGGCAGAAATAACCTCCTGTTCTATAACACCTCTAGGGGTACCAGAAGGTTTAACCAAAGTATAAAATTAAACAAGCTAGCACTTTCAAAATACTTGAGGGAGACTTAATTCTTATTTATTTATGGTTTTTTCATACCTTAATGCAGTTGGAACAGCCGCACAACCACCACGAGCGGTCTCACGTAAGTCTGGAGACATTAATTGCCCCACGCGATGCATTGCCGCCACTACTTCATCGAATGGAATGAAGCTCTGTATTCCGGCAATGGACATATCAGCACAAATAAGGGCATTAGCCGTTGAAGTCGCATTTCTCTTGGAACAGGGTACTTCTACCAAACCTGCTACCGGGTCGCATACCAAACCCAGAAGTCCCTTCAAAGCCATAGCAGCAGCATTAAAGCATTGTTCCGGGGAACCGCCGACCAGATAAGTAGCCGATGCAGCTGCCATTGCTGAAGCGGACCCGCATTCTGCCTGGCATCCACCTTCAGCGCCTGATAGAGTTGCATTTATGGCAATAATTCTTCCCAAACCGGCAGCAACAAAAAGAGCCTCCGTCAGCTTTTCCCGCGGATAATCGTAATCTTCTGCCAGCGCCAGTAAAACTCCTGGTAATATGCCGCTTGATCCAGCAGTGGGAGAAGCTACGATTTTGCCCATAGAAGCATTAACTTCGGTAACTGCCAGGGCATAACTTACTGCTTTTGTTACAGTTTTGCCACTTAAAGCAGAATGCAAATTAAAGAATAACTTTCGTGCATTGCCACCAATCAAGCCACCTTTAGATTTTAGTTCCTTCTCTACACCATTAACAATGGAAGTTTGCATAATATCAAATCTTTCACTCATAATTCGCCAGATTTCGTCCCGGCGCATATCGTTTTCTTCCATTTCAGCCTGTATTATAACCTCAGGTAGAGGCATCTTACAGGATATACACAGGCTTATTAATTCTGTTGCCTTGTTGTACTGAAACATTCTTACCTCCCAATAATGAATATAAATTTTCTAAGTAAATTAAATTTCCATTATTAATGGCTCTCATCTATATACATAACTTTTTTAATGCCTTCCAGTTTCTCAATTGCGCAAATCAAATCAGCAGGAATCTGAGCATCAGTTTCAACCAGCATTGAGGCATCACTCCCTCGCGAATAACGGAAAACCTTTAGAAAAGCTATGTTAATACCTTGATCAGCAAAAAGGGAAGTAACCCTTGCGATTAAACCAGGTTTGTCTTCATGAGTAGTCAATATGGTGGGGTATTTTCCGCTAAACTCGACTCGGGCATTATCGACCGAGCTTATTAAAATGCTTCCACCCCCGATTGATGATCCAATTACTTCGTGTATCACACCGTCACAGGAATGCATTACAATTTTAATTGTATTGGGATGGACATCGCCCAGGTCTATAGTATTGAATTCAAAATCTAATCCTTTTTCCCTGGCATACTTGAATGAATTGCGCAATCGCTCATCTGATGGTGACATGCCCAGAATTCCTCCCACCAGGGCATTATCTGTTCCGTGCCCTAAGTATGTTTCAGCAAAGGATCCATGCAAATAAAAATCAACTCGTGCTGGTATACCTCCACAAATTTTATTGGCTATTGCACCAATCCTCACCGCACCTGCTGTATGTGAACTGGAGGGACCAACCATAACCGGACCTATAACATCAAAAATACCTACTCCCATATTATTCCTCCCTTCTCAATGCCCTGCAGCACAAGGGTTCCCTTCGCGTCAATAATGCGGTCGGTATTAATCTGCGCATCCTTAAGATAACTATTGGTTAGCATTACTCATTATCCTTTTGCCAATACTAGGCAGGTTTACACCGCGATACACGCAAAAAACGCGTAAAACAACAATGAGTATAAGTGCAAAATATGTGCTGCAGGTTGTTCCGACTAAATATCTTATAAACCAAAGAAAAAGCACGCCAATAATTGCAGCGCTCGCATAAACCTCCTTACGGAGTATCAACGGTATGCGCTGTGCAAGAACATCCCTTAATACTCCGCCACCCACGCCAGATATAATAGATACAAAAAGAAATTCAGGAAGATTATAGCCGGCTGCAATTGCTTTAACCCCTGCATCTACCGAAAATACACTCAAACCTATTGCATCGCAAATCATAATAAACCAGGGCCATTTGCTACTACCCTTAATAGTTATTGCTGTTACGGTAGCAATAATAATCAGTCCTATGGTTATGTAGCTCGAGAAAAAGGCAGGAACACCAATATCCATTACAACATCTCTTAAGATGCCTCCTCCAACAGCGGTAATCGTTGAAAGCACAAAAATACCAAACAGATCCATTTTCTCATCAATAGCCACATAAGCTCCCGATATGGAAAAGGCAACAACTCCAATATATTCCATAATACTGATAATTGGCAAATACATCCCTCCGTTCAATATTCAATTTTGCCAAATATTAAGTCAATCTCATTGTAGTTCATTATTTAATGTGATTTGATGCTTTCTCAGTTTTCGCCGTACTGTACTGACATCCAACTGCAGTATATCCGCTATTTCTTTCATACCATGCCCTTCACCCACAATGTGGAGCAGTAATTCCTTTTCATATTTATCCATAGCATCTTTAAATGGCGATATATTGACCGGCAATAAGTTTTTGCCAGTCTGTAAACCACGCTTCAATACTCTGGGTAGATCAATCATCGTGATGGCTTGATATTTGCTGGTTACGATCAGCCTCTCCACCATATTTTCCAACTCTCGAACATTTCCTGGCCAATCATACTCAATCATACTTTTCAGCACCTCTGGCTTAATCGTTTTGTTGAGGTTATAACGGTGATTAAACCTTTCCAGGAAATGCATACTGAGAGACTGAATGTCTTTTCTTCTTTTTCTTAACGGAGGTATATAAATCGGGACAACATCTAAACGGTAATACAAATCTTCTCTAAAAGCTTTGGCTTCAACCATATTTTTTAAGTCTTTATTAGTGGCGGCAATAATTCTGATATCCACTTGAATGGGCTTTTGGCCTCCTATTCTATGAATCTCATGATCCTGAAGCACCCGAAGAAGCTTTACCTGCATATTTATTGGCATATCTCCGATCTCATCTAAGAATAGGGTCCCTTCCTGGGCAAGTTCAATAATGCCAATCTTTCCTTCCCTATTCGCACCGGTAAATGCCCCCTTTTCATACCCAAATAACTCCGACTCCAGGAGTGTTTCGGGGATAGCCGAACAGTCAATCTTAACAAATGCTTTATCTTTTCTCTTACTGTGATCATGGATCAGCCTGGCTATTACTTCTTTACCTGCACCTGATTCTCCCTGTATGAGAACTGTTGTATCAACTGGAGCAATTAGAATGGCTAAATCGACTACCTTTTCCATTTCCTTACTTTGTACAACCATACCATCAAAACGGGTGCGCTCCTGACGAAGATATTGAAGTTCAGATTTATACTTATTATTCTTTTGTCGTATATCTTCAAGTTCGTTTTTAAGATCCGTTAACTCGGAAAGATCTCTTACGTTAACAATTACTCGAATAATTTCGTCATTCTTGATTATTGGGGTTCCGGTAACCATTATCTCTTTGCCATTCCGAGCCGTTTGTAGCATACTGATTTGTTTATGTTGTTTCAGCACTTTAAGAACTACTGATTCCGAATAGAAACCGCTGTTTACCAGCTCCCGCATATGCTTGCCTACTTCTTCCGGGGCTCGAATACCAGTAATTCGTTCACAGGCGTGGTTCACTTTCAAGGTGAAACCCTTGCCATCGGTGATGGTAATGCCATCATAGGATGAATCAATTAGAGCATCGTATTCTTCCTTAAGGTCTCTTAAAGACTGCAAGCACTCGAAATACCTCTGCTCAAGAATTCTAATAGCAGACTTCTGTTCCAGAGCTTCTTTCAAAATGTAACCCAGGTAAAAATCACCATCGTTAACAACAATCAATAGTTTGCTCTTCATCTCATTGAGAGTAAGTATATCCATCCCCAATCTGGCTACAGAAAAATCCCTGTGCATGACATCAATTATGCTTTGCTTTTTTTCCCTGGCATCTATATAATCAAACAATCCCAGGATGCCAATAGCCTTTCCCTCTTTGACTACAGGTAGTTCTACGGTTTGAGACTGTCTGAAAGCAGCTAATATTTTATTCCCGTTTTCTTCATTCGCATCAATAAAATGGGAGCCTTCTATAAGTAGTTTTGTTTCAATTTTGTTCATCCGATCAAACATTTGCACGCCCTCCCAATATATTTCTCACTACATTCAATTTTCAGGCAAAAATGCCCTGACCAGACCTGGTTCTATTCGGAAAAGCCGCGAATACTCTCACTCATACTATCGGGCAAAAATGCCCGATAGGCAAAAATGCCCGATAGGCAAAAATGCCTCCCGCGATATAAACTTATTTTACCATTAATGTTTACTAAGGCTAATATACTGGGTCATATGTCGCGATTCAGACAATTATTAACCATCTTCACAAATTCTTTTTAAGGCCATTATTATATTGTCATTTAAGGCTAATATAGCATATAAACTTGCTTATTCGGCAAAAATGTTTTGGATTCTACATCGCTTCTCGGGTTTTAAGCAAATAGTGCAGCTCAACCTGGCACAGTTATTGCATTAACATACAGAATATAGGTACAGTGTGGCCATAGATTGTACGAACACTTATCAAGGAGGGTGATAACATATAACAAAGCCAAATTCCTTATTAGTGAATAGCCAATTATATTTTTGCCTGTTCCCTGTACCAGGTTGGAGAGGAGAGAGACATGGTTAATGGTTTTAGCATCCGGGAATATAAGGAATATCTTGAAACTTGTTCGCGATTAATTACGGTTCAGGAATCGGTAAATATGGAAACCGAGGTACCGGATATCTTGAGAGCAATCAATGGAGAAACCGGGTTGTTTTTTAAGCAGTTAATTGGATATAACATGCCTATCATTTCCGGATTATGTGGAAACCGTGAAGATTTGGCCCATTATCAGCAGGTTGACAGCAACGAACTGAGGAACAGGATAGCCCATGCTATTGCATACCCGATACCCTGGCAGATTATAGATAAAGGAGTTTGCCAGGAAGAACAGGTAAATTTGCTTTCCAATTTGGTTGATATTTTCCCTATCCCTAAATTCAATGAGGGAGATTCCGGGCCTTTTATAACTGCAGGAAATATTATGGTCTGGGATAAACGATCCCAAAAAATCACTTCATCTGTTAGACGGTTGCAAGTAAATGATGATAACAGCTTATCCATCTTAATTGAATCACCGGGTTTGTTAAAAAAATTCCTGGATACAGAGGCTGGTGACGAAAATATGGATATAGCGGTAGTGCTTGGTGTTCACCCTTTTCTTACTCTAGCTTCCCAGCTTAACAGTCAGCTGTATAATAAAGATAAGATTGCAGTGGCTGGAGCCCTTCTGGGAGGCCCAATCCCCATGGTGAAATGCCAGACCATCGAATGTTATGTCCCAGCAGATGCAGAACTTATCATTGAGGGGAAGATTTTGGCCAATGTTAGACACAGTGAAGGCCCTTTTGGAGAATTAGCTGGTTATTATGGTCCAAGCAGCCAGCAGCCTATCATTAAAATAAGCCGGATAACTCACCGCCATAATCCCTGGTTTCAAGTGATCAGTCCGGGATCTAACGAGCACAAACTGCCGGGTGCGTTGATGAGAGAACTCGCTATTTTGGAGACCCTGCGCGATGTGGTCCCAGAGGTCAAGGATGTTCATGTTACCATGGCTGGTGGAGGCCGTTTCCACGCGGTAGTGGCTCTTGCCAACCCGCAGCCGGGCCAGGGTAAAACCGCAATAATCGCTGCCCTAGCCAGCAATAAGGACTTGAAGCATGTAATAGTAGTAAATGACGATGTTGATATATTTGATTCCCAGGATGTGGAATGGGCAGTTGCCACCAGAGTGCAGGCCGACCTCGACGTGATTATCATCCCGGGATGCCAGGGTAGTCCACTCGAGCCTTCACATACAATTAGAGGTTTCAGCGCCAAAATGGGTATTGATGCTACATATCCACCTGATCTGAAAAACCTGTTTGCCCGAATCAAAAAAAGCCACAATAATGAATTCATTCGCAATAAATTTATGGGTACCACTTAGAACAACACCAAAAAATATTCATAAAGGAGGTTATCATTTTGTCTATCACTGATATATTAGCAGCCCTCGGTGTACTTTTCGATTCTCTCCCTCAGGGACTTCTAGCTATGGCATATGGTTTTGCTGCATTGCCTACTGCTATTGGATTCGGCATAGGTGCATTACTATGCTTATTCTTTCAACTGCCTACTCCCGTATCATTTCAGGCTGAAACTACCATACTGGCAGGTGGACTGGGGAATAACACCCGTGAACGTATATCCATCATAATATTTGCCGGGATCGCCATGTTAATTCTGGGTATAACCGGTGCACTGAGTGGCATAATTGGTTTTATTGGTCAGGATATACTAAACGGGATGCTGGCTGGTGTGGGAATTATTCTGGTTAAAGCTTCACTGGATCTCCTCAAATCCAATCTCGCGGCAGGCATTACTTCTTTTGCCACTGCTGTGCCGATATTCCTGTTTGTACATAACCTTATCTATGCTTGTGTATGCAGTGTAATCCTGGGGGCTGCAGCCTTCCATATTATGCGTTATATTCAAAAGAAGAACGGACAGGAATTAGTGGATGAAAAATATCAGACAGATGAACGTATCCAATTTTTGAAGCCTATTTATAACCACCGCATTTTGCGAGGAGCTCTAGCTGTAATCATGCTGCAGATCGGAGGCAACATCTCTTATGGTACAATAACCGCCAATATGGCACATGCTGCGGTCGACGTGGATAAATTATCTATCGTTGGAGGAATGGCTACCGCCACCAGTGGTTTATTCGGTGGTGCACCTTTAGCTTCCATCATTTCAGCAACCGGAACAGCTCCTCATCCGGTGACATCTGCTGTTCTTTTAATGGCCCTGGCGGCTATTGTAATCGGCAGTTCGCTTTTTTATAAATTTGGCAAACTTGTACCAGTCGGTGCAGTTGGCGGTTACCTGTTTGTGCTGGGAGCAATCCTTGTATTTCCGCCCTACGCCGCGAGTGCCATGACCGGCGATAATCCGCTGGTTAGTGGGATCACAGCCGTGATGACTGCGGTAACGGATCCTTTTATCGGCATGCTTTGTGGAGTAGGCATGCGATTCATTCTTGCTTTTGCCGGAGCAGCCTGATTCATTGATTTAAGCTATTACTATTTATAAAAGGAGCGTGATTTTCATGTCAGTAAATAACCTTGTAAAAATAGACAAACGTGATTGTGCCATTATAGTTATTGATATGCAAAACGACTTTATTGCTATGGGGGCACCTATCGAATGTCCGGGCGGAAGGGATATTATACCCGTACTTTCCAAACTCCTTAATTTTGCTCGAACGAAAAATATTCCAGTCATCTATACTCAGGAAATGCATCGTATACAAAAGGTAGATTTCGGCATGGAACTAGAAAGAGAAGAACCTGAGCATTGTCTGGAGGGAAGCATCGGGGTGCAATTAATTGATGCTCTTTCTCCTGAGCCAGGTGATTATGTGATACCCAAACGCCGTTATAGTGCTTTCTATTGCACGGATCTGGAAATATTGCTAAAAGGCCTGAAAAAAAACACCCTTATCATCACAGGAGCCGCAACCAATGTATGTGTCTATGCAACCTGTCTTGATGCACAACAACGTGATTACAGAGTCGTCGCCGTGGCGGATTGTGTGGCAGGAACTGACCGGGATCTTCATAAAGCGTTCCTCAGAAATATTGAATATGTTCTAGGCGATGTGGCAACAGCTGAAGAACTACAAATCTTATTCGCTTAACAGGAGTTCATGCCTTTTTAGTATATTTCATAAACCATTAATTTTTCCTACTTATGCTTATCCTTTTCCTTTACACGAGAACCGAGAACTAATATATAATTCACGGTTCTCGTGTTTTTATTTAAGACTTTTGCATAAATATCATGTTTGTCCAGGTATAATGAATACCTCTCAGATATGAAACAGGGCTGTAAAATGAATTGAAACCTGTTATGATAAGGGATAAGTAGGAAGATTTATTGTTAGACAACCTTCAACAAATTGTGACCTTTAATTAAGGAGAGGTGATCTAATTGAAGATAATTAAAGTTGCTGGTGATTTACAATATCCTCCTTATGAATTTGTAGATAAGCAGGGAATTTACCAGGGATACAATGTGAAGGTCATGAATTATATTGCTGCGGAAAATGGAATTAAAATGGAATTTTATCCCATGAGATGGGAGGAAGCTCAGCAAGCTTTGCAAAAAGGTGAAGTGGATATAATTCAGGGGATGAACTACTCTCCCTCCCGGGCTGAAGACTATTTATTTTGCTTACCCACCATGATGAACAATCTCACGGTTTTTGTGCCTGAAAACTGCAGTTACTTAGCGAAGGATATGCTGGTTGGACTGCAGGAGGGTGACATCGGGGAAGACAACATTATTGATGTAGAAAAACGGCAGATTAAAAGATTTGCGACTCATTTTGCAGGTGTTTCTGCTCTGATCGCCGGAGAAGTGGATGCATTTATTGGCAATGAGAAAACGATCGTGCATATACTGGAAAATATGGGCCATGTCAAACATTTTAAAAAGCTGTTCACTATGCATGTAAACCGCGCCTATTGCCCGGTAGTACGCCGGGATGATCACCATACATCAGAGATACTTAACAGCGGCATTACCAGATATAATAAAAATGTCATTGACATCACCCCACCGTTAAATAGTCAGAGACAACAGGTGTATATAGATAGCCCATTAGAGATCGTTCAGGATACACCCACTATAATCGGAATAAGTCAATCCTTAAAAAGTGTGATGAAAGTCATTGATAAAATAAAAGATATTGATTCACCGGTGCTTATTACCGGAGAGACCGGAACCGGGAAAGATCTGATTATGCGGGAAATCCATAATCAAAGCAAACGCCGCAATAACCCGCTGGAAGCTGTGAATTGTGCGGCTCTGCCCATTAATCTTTTGGAAAGCGAATTATTCGGTTATGAAAAAGGTGCATTCACCGGGGCTGGCAGCAGATATCAGGGCAAATTTCTCCAGGCCAATGGGGGGACACTATTTTTAGATGAAATCGGCGAAATTGAACTGGCAGTACAGGCTAAACTGCTCCGGGTTTTACAGGATAAACTGATAACTCCACTTGGTTCGGCCGTTTCTCATAAGGTCAATGTCAGGATAATTGCCGCCACGAATAAGGACCTGCAAAAGGAAGTTAAGGAAGGTCGTTTCCGAGAGGACTTATATTATCGCTTAAATGTTATTGATATTCAAACCACAGCTTTGCGAGATAGGCGTGAAGACTTACCGGTGCTAATTGATTATTTTCTTGAAAAAATTGCCGGCATTCTCCACCAGGAAAAAAAGCAGTTAGGCTTATCGGTGCTGATGTTTTTGCAGGAATATGATTTTCCCGGCAATATAAGAGAACTGGAAAATATCCTGGAAAGAGCCTGTGCTTTATCAGAAAGTGATGTTATAAAAATGCAGGATTTGTCACCTTATTTATTATCCAACAATAGCGCCAGAAAGGATGACGATAACAAAAACGATGGGATATATATAAAATGTGGTGAACCTCTGGATCTGGTCGAAAAAAAAGTCATTTTAATGAATCTAAATAAGTTGCAGAAGAACAGAAAAGAACTGGCGGAAATACTGGGTATAAGTGAACGGACGCTGAGATACAAACTTAGTCAGTATTCTTAGTATCTACAAAAAGACCTTATTCGCAAGAACGAAATTGTTCTTGCGGATAAGGTCTTTTTGTATTTTAGAAAGAAAGCGTTAATTTGGAAGTTTTATACCGGTTAATGCAAAGTATCAGCAGAAGCAAAAATTTTAAAAGAAGATAGTCATTAGAAATAAGGCGGCAATAATTGCCGCCTTATTTCTAATGACGGCAATTATTGCCGCCAAAAAACCTGAATTAATGGGAAAGTAGCTTAATAAAGGCATCCATATACTTGGCATACATATTGCATTAAATATCAGAAAATACTTTAGGAAGAGAAGGGGAGGGATGAAAAATTCAAGGAATACAAAAGTACAAAAACAATTGCTGATCAAACAAAATGCTTATTGTTAAAGAAAGAGGGTAGCCAAAATGTCTGATAATAGAAATTTAAACATTTCAGATTTGAAACTGGTATCAGAGAGGCAAAAAGCAGTAGACATACTTATGGATCCTGGGCAGTTTGCAGAACGAGTTTTACAAGGGGGAAAGGTTATCAATGTAATAACTCGAGAAATCTATGAGGCTGATATTGCCATACAAGGTCAATATATTTTGATGGTAGGTGACTGCTCCAGCCTTATCGGCGAAAAAACTATAGTTTATGATATGAGCGGTAAATATATAAGCCCAGGATTTATTGATTCACATATGCACTTTGAAAGTGCTATGTTGACAATCACTGAATTTTCCAGGCTCTCCATTCCTACGGGAACCACCTGCCTGGTTTCTGACCCTCATGAGATAGGGAATGTTTTAGGGCCCCTAGGCATGAAAGCCATGTGTGATGAAGCGGCTCTGATGCCCCAGCATGTACATTCCCGGGTTCCAGCTTTGACCCCGGACTCACCCGGCTTGGAAACAGCTGGATATGATATTACTTCTAAAGATATGCCTCAGACACTGAATTACCCAACAGTATCCGGAATAGGTGAAACCCAGGGGATTAGTGCGGCCAGATTTGTATATCAATATAATCCTGAAGTTTTCCGGGACACGATTGTTTCGACAGTATATGCTCGTGGAATTGGCCGGAAGGTGGATGGAAACGCTCCTGAGTTATTCGGAAATGAGCTGGCTGCACACATTATTGCCGGCGGAACAGATATCTCATGCCATGAGACCACTACTAAAGCCGAAGCTATAGAAAAACTTCGTTATGGTGTTTATATGCTAATGAGGGAAGGTTCCACCCAACGCAATATGCCTGAATGTATAAGAGCCATAACCGAAGCAGGACTGGATTCCAGAAGAGCTATCCTGGCCACCGATGACATGCTGGCGGAAGACATTGCTAAAACCGGGCATATGAATGATATTATTCGCCGCACCATTAAAGAAGGGGTGGCACCGGTAGAAGCCATACAAATGGCCACTATTAATTCAGCTACCTGGCAGGGTTTTACTGAAATCGGTGTTCTGGCTCCTGGTAAGTTGGCGGATATAGCAGTTATTGAAGGTAAACTGGAAGATATGAATATATCGGAAGTGTTCCTGAAAGGAAAGTTGGTAGCCAAAGATGGCCAACTTTTAATAAATCTGCCGCCTTATATTTATCCTGATGAAGTAAAACATTCAGTTCACAGAAAACCTATATCTGCTGAAGAATTGATGGTGCCCTGTGATAGCGACGGAAAAGTTAAGGTTCGCTGTATCGGCCTGGTTTTAGATCAAAATCTGACTGAGGCGGTTGAAGCGGAAATGGAGGCAGGAAAGGGTTTTGTGCAAATGTCTGTTGACCGGGATCTGCTGCCTATAGCAGTTGTTGGACGCCATGGGCAATCAGATATAGGCAAAACCTTTGTTAAAGGATTTGGTTTAAAATATGGTGCCATTGCCGAGACGGTATCACACGACACCCACAATATTATGGTTATGGGTGCCAGCTACGAAGATATGGCTGTAGCTGTTAACAGAATTGTTGAATTGCAGGGAGGACTGGTTCTGGTCAAAGATAGCCAGGTGATTGGGGAACTTCCACTACGTATTGGGGGCTTGATGACAGATGAACACAGTGCCGAAGAATTGACGGTTCAAATGAGTCATCTGACCAAGTTGGCAAGGGAACAACTGCAATGCCAGGCCCATGCTCCTTTTATGCATCTGGCGTTCCTGTCTCTTACCACCAGCCCGAAATGGAAAATCACTGATAAAGGGGTGGTTGATGCCAATAATTATTGCGTAATTCCCACCGTAATTATATAGGCGATTCATTCGCGAAGTTTACAAGGGGAGAGGATAAGATATGGAACAAATTCTGGAAAAAGATGTCGAAACCCATTTAGGCCAAAGTGCAATTGACCAGGTTGGTAAAATCGAACAAAACGACCTTGAACCTATTGCTTTAAAACACCGGCATGGAAGTCCGAAAGATTTATATGGAATGTGGATTGGAAGTAATACCAACTACGTAGTAATGCTAAATGGGGTTTTGATGATTACCTTGGGGTTAAGTTTCAAACAGGCAATCTGGGCAATATTGATTGGTAATATTCTGGGCTGTGCTGTTCTGGGTTTGGCTTCTATAATGGGACCGAGAACAGGTACAGCAGGAATCGCTACCAGCCGCACTTCATTCGGCCAGCTGGGTGCTTTGCTGCCCACCTTTATCAGTACTTTATCGGTTCTGGGCTGGTTTTCCATCAACTCAGTAGTGGCCACTATGGGTCTGCAGGAACTTTTAAAACTGGCCGGAGCCCCGGATACTCATTTGCTGATGTGGATATGCCTGGCCATTGTTCTGGCAGGTGAAATTACTCTGGCTATTTATGGGCATGCCACCATTATTAAAGCCGAACAGTGGCTGGCCATAATCCTGGCAATTATGTTTGTAGGACTCTTTTTCTTCATGGTGCCTAATATGGACTGGAAATTTGCCAGCACTATAGTGGAAAAAGACGGAGTTACCAGCTGGGGAACGTGGCTGTTGGCTATGGGGATAATATTCTCCTACCCTATATCCTGGACTAATTTTGCCAGTGATTATTCTCGTTATTTCCGCCCCGATGTTAGCTGGAAAAAGGTGGCTTTATATGCCGGCGGCGGTCAGTTTACGGCTCTTATGTTGACTGAATTCGTGGGTATAGCACTGGGTGTAGTTATGATGTCAACATTGGGTGCCATGCCCAGTGATCCGGTAAGTATGCTGCCCAAGCTGCTGCCATCGTGGTTCTTTGCAATTTTTATGGTCGCAGTAATCTTCGGTTGTGTAGCTACCAATGTTCCCAATGGTTATACGGCAGGACTTTCCCTGTTAGCACTGCGCATACCATTGACCCGAGTTCAAGGGGTTTTAGTAATCGGTGTGTTTACCCTGGTATTCCGTATCATAACACTGCTTTATGGACAGTTCTTTGGTCTGTATCAGCAATGGCTGACTTACATTCTTATCTGGACCTGTCCATGGATTACTATCGTCGTGGCCGATTATTTCATGAGGAAAGGCAATTATAATACCGTTGATCTTATGAAATGGGGCCAAGGTGATTATTGGTACAATGGCGGTGTGTTCTGGCCTGCCTTGATTTCCTTTGTAGTGGGTATGGGAGCATCACTCTTGTTTACCAATTCTGCACTGTATGCCAGTCCGTTAATGATCAACTCATTTGGTGGAGCAGACCTGAGTTACTTTGTAGGAATTCTGATTACTCTGATAATCTATTACTTGTGGACTAAGAATCATCCGACCTACTCGAAAGCGCGGGCTATGGGTAAAAGCATATTCCCGGAAGACTAATCAAAAATCTTAGATACAAACTTATATAAATGGAAATGCCTTAATAACTGTTAATAATGAAAGGGGAAAAAAGAAATGGCAGCTTATCATGAAAAATTTGAACTTATTGACTTATCCCAGGAAATTTATCAGGGCATGCCGGTTTTCGGCATGCACCAGAAAACATTCTTCATGGTCAATCAGAGTCACGAACAGAATATGAAAGATACTGGTTCCAAAACCCTGGGCTTTTCAGCTAGAAATATGCTGATCAGTGAACATGGACCGACGCATTGTGACGCTGTATGGGAATATAACCCCGAAGGGCCCACTATTGAAAAAATGGAAATGTCACTATTCTGGGGTGATGCAATTTGTGTAGACCTCAGGCATATAAGATATCCCGAATATATCGAACCCCAGGATTTGGAGGAAGCAGTCCAAAAAGCCGGGCTGGATATTCGCAAAGGAGACGTATTCTTGATGTACACCGGCCATTATGACAGATGTTATCCAGACAAGGGTTACGGTGGACTCGATAGTAAATATACAGGGGTTTCATATGCTGCAGCAGAATGGCTGGCCAAAAAGGGTGTCGTAAATATTGGAACTGATGCCCCGGCTATCGATCTTACCCCTGATGATTTAGATTTCTCTGGGCACTGGGTCTGCGGTAAATATGGCATGACCAATACTGAAAATCTCTGTAATCTTGATAAGATTGCAGGTAAACGCTTCCTGTATATGGGGCTTCCCCTCAGAATTCGGGATGGAAGTGGTTCTCCTATACGAGCAGTAGCTTTAATAGAAAAATAGACTTAATATCTGCCTCCTCGTTAAAGCGGGGTGGCCCACTATCGAATAGGAGAGGAGAGAAACTGTATTGGACAAATTCATTCATGCAGTACCCAATTTTAGCGATGGGCGGCGTCCGGAAGTGATTAAGGCGATAGTTGAAACCATGGAAGGTATTGATGGAGTTAAACTGATCGACCATTATCCTGATAATAATTTTAATCGTACCGTTATTGAAGTAATCGGTAAACCGCAACCTCTTAAAGAGGCATTGCTGACTATGGCTGGTAAATCCTATGAATTAATAAATATGGAAGAGCAGAGCGGTTCACATCCTCGTATAGGAGCACAGGATACAATTCCGATATTTCCACTTGCCAATATCAGTCTTCAGGAATGTGTGGATCTGGCTGAAGAAATTGGACAAGAGGTATATAAGAGATATCAGGTGCCCGTATATTTTAGCGGTGAAAATGCCCGCAACGAAGACCGGAAAAACCTGGCTTTTATTCGCAAAGGACAATACGAAGGACTTAAAGAAGCTGCCCATCTGCCGGAAAGAGCGCCGGATATCGGACCTGCTGCCCTACACCCTACTGCTGGAGCGACTATTGTCAGTGCAGCCAGTAGCGGCTTGGTCGCTGTGAATGCGATACTGGATACCGAAGATCTGGAAATTGCTAAAAATATTGCCAAGATGATGAGAGGTCCCAGTGGAGGGTTCTCGACCATAAGATCAGTAGGATTCTATATGGAGGATAAAAAGAAGGTAGCGGTTTCCATGAATATGTTTGATACAGATGCTACCCCCATTTACAGAGTATTGAAAGTTATAGAAGCAGAAGCGGATCGCTTTGGTATACGGGTTATTGGTACCCAATTGGTGGGAACGGTACATCAGGATGTTTTAGTTAATTGCGCCGCCTTTTATCTAAAGTTGGTTGATTTTGATTACAAACAAATAATTGAAAATCACATGATTGGCCTGTAAGGAGGAGCAAAATGTTATCGGAAATGAAACTAAGCGCATTTGTAGATGAACTGGGTTCGTCTTCCCCCGCCCCGGGCGGGGGAAGTGTTGCTGCTGTAAGCGGTGCTCTTGCTTCTGCGCTGGTATCCATGGTCTGCCGTCTTACCATAGGGAAAAAAAACTATGAACTGGTTCAGGATGAAATGCAGTATGTGCTGGATATAACGGATGAACTTTATAAAAATTTAGTTTCATTGATAGACCAGGATACAGATGCTTTCAATTGCCTCATGGCAGCCTTTAAACTACCTAAAAGAAATGAGGAAGAGGCTGCCCAAAGAAGTGAAATTATTCAGCTGGCTTATATAAAGGCAGCTGATATTCCCCTCAATATTGCGAAATACTGTCTGGAGGTACTGAGGCTCACCGATCGTATCAAAGATAAAGGTAACCGAAACGCTATAAGCGATATTGGTGTAGCGGCGGAGTCTTCTTATGCAGGTCTGGAAAGTGCTTTGATGAACGTAAAAATAAATCTTGGCTCAATTAAAGATCAAAGCTATAAAGCAGCTTGCAGCCAGGAGATCAAAGAATTGCAAGCAGAGGGGTTGCAATTGAAACCCCAAATTCTCGAAACAGTCCATAAAGAACTCGCCTGAGAATGTGGGATTGATATAAAGATCAATCAACAAATTAATATATTCATATGAAGGATGTGGGAGAGTATCCACAGGATACGCCGAAGAGGCAAGCTCTTGATAAATCATGGTCAGGGGCGGAACTTTCAGGCTCAAAGGACCATATCTGGATGAGACCCTGAAGAATTTCGACAGGGGAGAAAATGATATTTTTCTCCCCTGTCTTTTATATTTTGTACGTATTTAATGATTATGAATTGTGCTTGAATCACCTTGAAAGGGGGGATAGATTGGAATAGCACGACTTTAAGTCTATAGAATATCGAACTTTTGTAAGTATTTTCATGAAGAGGAGGAAGAAAATGACCTTAAAAAAAACCCCCTTATACGCAATGCACAAAAAATATCACGGAAAAATGGTGGACTTTGGCGGCTGGGATCTACCGATTCAGTATGAAGGAATTATCAAAGAACACCATCAGGTAAGGCTTAAAACAGGACTTTTTGATGTTTCCCATATGGAAGAAATTGAAGTCAAGGGTGAAAAGGCGGAGGACTTTGTCCAGCATTTGATTACCAACAATGTAAGAAAGCTTGTCAACAATCAGGTGCAGTATTCACCCATGTGCTATCCGAATGGAGGGGTAGTGGATGATCTTCTGGCATACAAATATTCGACCGCCCATTACTTGCTGGTTGTTAATGCCTCCAACACCACTAAGGACTACGATTGGATTGTGCAGAATGCCTTCGAGGGACTAAAGATTAAAAATGTATCTGCTGACTATGTTCAGTTAGCAGTCCAGGGTCCCCAGGCCCAGGAAATTCTACAAACGATTTGCGATATTGATTTGGATAGTATTAAATACTACTATTTTTTGCCGGAAGTACACCTTGCCGGGAAGAAATGTATGATATCTCGAACCGGATATACCGGGGAAGACGGCATGGAGATCTATTTTGCTCCGGAGCAAGCTGAGTATTTATGGGAAGCCATACTTAAGGCTGGTGGAGAGAACATAACGCCTATTGGCTTAGGCGCCCGTGATAGTTTGCGCTTTGAGGCCAAACTGCCGCTCTATGGGCAGGAAATGGATGCAGACATCAGCCCATTGGAAGCAGGCTTGGGCTTTTTCGTTAAACTTGATGGGGATGACTTTATTGGCAGAGAAGCGCTGCTTCAGCAAAAAGCCAATAAGCCTGCCAGAGTCCAGGTGGAATTTCAGATGCTGGGACGAGGAATTGCGCGCCCTCATTATGAGGTGGAAAAAGATGGTCAGAAAATCGGTTGGGTAAGCAGCGGCGCTTACGCTCCAACGCTTGATAAAAATATTGGACTGGCCCTCATTGATCAGAAGTATGCTGAGGTTGGCGGCGAAATTGACATCATGATTCGTAACAAACCTGTTAAAGCTGAAATCGGCAAAGGCTTGTTCTACAAAAAGAAAACCAAACAGGGCTAAGCACAAGGGTATTCAAAGTGACATTAATTAAAAATGGAGGGATTTTATTATGAAAATACCGGAAGGCCTTTATTATTCAGTTGAACACGAATGGGTACGCGTAGAGGGCGAAAGAGTATTTATCGGCATTACTGATTATGCACAGCACAACCTGGGGGATATTGTATTTGTAGATCTGCCTCAGCTTGATGAATTCGTGGAAGCAGATGGACAAATTGGGATCATAGAGTCCGTAAAAGCCGTTTCAATCATGTTCAGTCCTGTCAGCGGAACGATCAGCGAAATCAACGAAGCCCTGGAGGGATCACCCGAACTACTCAATGAAGACCCCTATGGACAACATATCGCCATCGTAATAATGAAAAATAAAGCTGATCTGGATAAGCTGCTTAATGAAGCTCAATATGATGAACTTTGCAAGCAAGAGGAGCAGGGAGGGGAATAAAAATGAGATATACCCCTAATTCAGCCGCTGTTGTTCAGGAAATGTTGCAGAACATAGGGTTAGGTTCAGTGGAGGAACTTTATACGGATATTCCCGATGCTTTAAAGCTCTCCCAACCACTTCTGCTGGGCGACGGTTTAACAGAAATGTCACTACGCAAGCACCTTAAAACACTGGCTGCCAGAAATATCAATGTCGAAGACTTCCCTTGTTTTTTGGGGGCAGGAGTTTATGACCATTATATTCCCGCGGCGTTAGAACAACTGTTGCAGCGTTCGGAGTTTTATACTGCCTATACGCCGTATCAGCCCGAAATCAGCCAGGGAATTCTGCAATCCATTTTTGAATATCAGAGCTTGATCTGCGAATTGACCGGGATGGAGGTGTCAAATGCTTCCATGTATGACGGAGGGAGCGCCCTTGCGGAAGCTGGTATTCTAGCCTGTGGTGTGACTCGCAAAACTCGAATAATCGTTTCCGGCACGGTTCATCCTGAGTATCAGCAGACGATGAAAACCTATTCTATGTCGGGGCATATGGAAATCGTTGCAGCCCCGGAACAAGATGGAGTTACCGATATGGAGGCCTTGCTATCCTTAGTTGACGGGCAGACTGCGGCGGTGGTTGTTCAGCAACCGAATTTCTATGGCAACCTGGAGGAAATAGGACGACTTGAGGAAGCTGTGCATGCCCAAAAAGGGATGTTAATCATGGCTGTTGACCCGATTTCTCTGGGCATTTTGAAAAGTCCCGGAGAGTGGGGAGCAGACATTGTTGTGGGGGAAGGCCAGAGTCTGGGTAATCCTTTGAGTTTTGGCGGACCTTACTTGGGTTTTATGGCTGTATCAAAGAAGAACATGCGCAAAATCCCGGGGCGGATCGTAGGGCAGTCCTTGGACAGTGACGGCAAAAGATCCTTTGTATTAACCCTGCAAGCTAGAGAACAGCATATACGTCGAGAAAAGGCGAACTCCAACATCTGTTCCAACCAGGCTCTTAATGCGTTGACCGCCAGCATTTATTTAACCCTGATTGGTCCGCACGGTCTGCGGGACATTGCGATTCGCTCTCATCAACTGGCTATTTATGCCCGAGATAATTTGTTGAAGAAAGGCCTCAAGCTAAGATATAACCGGCCATTTTTCCGGGAGTTTATCGTTTCCTGTGCAGATCCTGCCGGTACCAATGAAAAATTGCTGCAAAACGGGATCATCGGCGGATATGAAATCCAGAATGGGCTCATGTTTGCCTTTACTGAAAAGAGAACCTGGTCTGAAATTGATCGACTAATTACTATCCTGGGAGGTGAATCCTGTGCCTAAACTTCTCATTGAAAAAGACATTCCCGGCAGTAACGCTTTTGCACTGCCGCCCTGTGACATGACTATAAGTCCGCTGGCTGATTCCATTCCTGTGGAATTCCTGCGGCAAGAGGCGCCGCATATTCCTGAACTAAGTGAAGTAGAAGCCGTTCGGCATTATACCGAACTGTCTCATCGTTCTTATGGAGTAGATGATGGATTTTATCCGCTGGGGTCCTGTACCATGAAGTACAATCCGAAAATCAATGAATGGGCTGCGCGGTTGCCGGGTTTCGCGCAGGTTCACCCTTATCAAACAGCTCGGACCGTACAGGGCTGCCTTCAGCTTATATCAGAGGCCGAAAAAATGTTCTGTGAAATAGCTGGTATGGACTACTTTACTTTGCAGCCAGCTGCCGGTGCCCATGGAGAAATGACGGGCGTCATGATCATTAAGGCTTATCATACACACCATCAGGATCATAAAAGGACCAAAATGCTCATTCCTGATTCAGCCCATGGAACCAATCCAGCGACCACCAATGTAGTAGGCTATGAAGCTGTAGAACTGAAATCAAATGCCGACGGACTAATCGATCTCTTTGATTTGCGAGCCAAAATGAACGATGAAGTCGCTGGACTTATGCTAACCAATCCCAATACCCTGGGTCTATTCGAAAAAGACATTGAAGAAATCGCGAAAATCGTTCATGAGGGAGGAGGACTTCTCTATTACGATGGCGCGAATCTTAATGCCATAATGGGGATCGCTCGACCTGGTGATATGGGCTTTGACATTGTTCATCTCAACCTGCACAAGACCTTCGCAACCCCCCATGGAGGGGGAGGACCAGGGGCTGGTCCAGTGGGGGTGAAAGCCTTTTTAGCAGACTACCTGCCCATGCCGCTGGTTAAAAAGGAAGGGGAAGCTTACTCCCTGGACTATGACCGCCCACTTTCCATCGGGCGAGTCAGGTCTTTTTATGGAAATTTTGGCGTAATCGTCAAGGCCTATGCCTATATTCTGGCACTTGGCAAGGAGGGGATCCGAGATGCCTGTGAACAGGCCGTACTCAATGCCAATTATTTGCGGACAAAACTAAGAGACGATTACTACATGCCTTTTGACCGTCTCTGCAAACACGAATTTGTAGCAACGTCTCGCAAGCAACTGGAAGAAAACCATATCTCCACGCTGGACATCGCCAAGCGTCTCATGGATTATGGTTACCATCCCCCTACGGTTTACTTCCCTCTGATTGTCAGGGAAGCCTTAATGGTGGAGCCGACTGAAACGGAAAGCAAAGAGCGGCTGGATGATTTCATCGAAGCCATGCAAAATATTGCCCGGGAGTGCCGAGAAACCCCTGATGTCGTACAGAGCGCCCCTCACTGCACTGTTATAAAACGCATTGACGAAGTACAAGCAGCTCGTAATCCGATTGTAAAGTGGTAAGGAGGAAAAGCATTGAGAGATTTAATCATTATTGGGGGTGGACCCGGGGGGTATGTAGCGGCAATTCGAGCCAGACAGCTGGGAATGAAGGTGACCCTGATTGAAAAGGAAGCCCTGGGCGGGACCTGTCTTAATAGGGGATGTATTCCAACCAAAGCATATTATCGCCATGCAGAGATGCTGCGCAGTCTGTCAGGCATGAATGAATTTGGTATTGGCGGTATTTCGGACTGGAGCTTCGATCTGGGAGCAGCTAAGCTTCGTAAAGAGAAGGTTGTACAGAATCTCGTTTCCGGAGTTGGGGATCTGCTAAAAGGTAATGGAGTTGAAGTAATTCGAGGCCAGGCGTCAATTAAATCACCCGAAAAGGTGCTGGTAAATGGACAACTTCTGGAAGGGAAACGCATCCTCATCGCCAGCGGTTCAGTAAATGGAGTACTTCCCATTCCAGGAAACGATCTGCCCGGTGTCTTATCCAGTGACGATATCATAAACCTTTCCGAAGTCCCGGCACGTTTGCTTATTATTGGCGGCGGGGTCATCGGTATGGAGTTTGCATGCATTTTTCAAGCCTTTGGCAGTGAAGTTACCGTCCTGGAAGCGGCCCCCAATATCCTGGGAAAGTTGGATGCAGAACTGGTCAAGCGCATGAATGTCTATCTCAAAAAACAGGGTGTACAGATCCATACGAGTGTAATGGTCCATGAGATCGTGCAAGCAGAAGAGGCCCTGCAGGTTAAGGGGGAAGGCAAAAAAGGGATGATGCTCGAGGATTCTGATGCAGTACTGCTCGCAACCGGGAGACGACCTTGTACATCCTGGATTAATTCAGATAAATTGGGTATTAAAACGGACCAGGGGTTTATCATGGTAGACGATAGCTTCGAAACCTCAGTTCCGGGAATTTATGCCATCGGTGATGTAATCGCAGGACCGATGCTGGCCCACCTCGCCTCAAGAGAAGGCACGGTGGCAGTGGAAAGAATGGCAGGGATGAACAGTCATCTAGATTATAAAGCAGTGCCTTCCTGTATTTTTACCTTCCCGGAAATTGCTTCGGTTGGCTTCAGCGAAGACGAAGCGCGCGCCCAGGGCATCTCTTGCCAGATCGGCAAAAGCCAGCTGGCGGGAAACGGCAAGGCGATGACCATGGGTGAACGGGAGGGATTTATCAAGGTCATAGCGGATGAACAGGACCGGATCATCGGGTTTCATATCATTGCCCCACATGCCAGTGATCTCATCCTGGAAGCGACCTTGATGGTGAAAGAAGGCTTGCATACCAACCAGATTATGAGCACTATTCATCCCCATCCCACACTGGGTGAAGCATTGCAGGAGGCGGTAATGGATATTCATAAAGAGGCCATCCATTCAATGCCTGCCAGAAGATAATTTTATGTCTGTTCATGAATTAAAAGAGGGGTTGGAGCTTAATGATTTACATTGAAAACTTGTCCCGGGACCCTAGTTTCAATCTGGCGCTTGAAGAATATCTTCTTACTCAGCGAACGGATCTGGAAGATGTTTTTTTGCTCTGGCAGGATGAGCCAACCGTGGTAGTAGGGCGGAACCAGAATACGCTGGAAGAAATCAACCAAGCTTATATAGAAACCCATGGGGTGCATGTAGTGCGCAGATTATCCGGAGGTGGGGCCGTTTATCATGATCAGGGCAATTTAAATTTTACCTTTATTGTACAAGATGAAAAACGCAGTCACTTTGATTTCCGGCGTTTTACCCAGCCGGTTATCAGAGTTCTGACTGAAATGGGAATCCAGGCAGAAGATCAAGGCCGTAATGATATATCGATAAACGGCAAAAAATTCTCCGGTAATGCGCAGGCTCGCGTGAAAAACCGTTTACTTCATCATGGGACACTGCTTTTTGCTACTTCCATTAATGATATGGTTGCCTGTTTGCACGTGGGGGAAGATAAATTTGCTTCCCAAGGGGTCAAGTCGACAAACAGTCGGGTGACCAATATATCAGATCACCTCAAGAGACCTATGCAAATCCAATCATTTAAACAACTGCTCAAGGATCGTATCTGGCTTGAGGATGGCAAGGATGCGAGGGAATATGTATTGACCGAAGCTGATCTACAAGCGGTGGAACTGATTAAAATTCAGAAGTATGCGACCTGGGCATGGAACTACGGGGCATCTCCTCCATTTAATGTCCAGTGCGGTAAACGTTTTGATTGGGGAAAAATTGAAGTGCGTTTCCAGGTTAGCCGGGGTACGGTCAAGGATATGGTGATATATGGCGATTTTTTTGCCGCCCGAGACATCACAGAACTAACGCAAAAACTTGCGGGTATTCCTTATCAGCAGGCTGCTTTTGAAAGCGTTCTGGCCTCCGTACCTCTTCAAGATTATATCCCCAATCTTGATTTACATGGATGGATGACGTTGCTTTTTTGAACAGCGTACTTTTGCTTTCGTACGAATTAGTTAAGCGCCGTCTTCTTCATAGCAGAAGTATTTGCAGTTGGGCTATCTAAAAAAGAGTTATTAACCAAAGGTGGTAAGGTGTGTATGGAACTGCAACAGTTAAAAGGGAATACTTGGTATTTGGCTGACGAAACCAATATAGGGGTCTATCTATTTAAGGACCATACTTGTCTGCTCATTGATAGCGGTGCAGGGGAGACCAGTGCGCGCAAAATAATGAATCTGCTGAAGGAACGGAGAATAACCCCGTATGGAGTTTTCAATACCCATGCACATGCGGACCATTGCGGCGGCAACCAGTACCTGCAGGAGTGGACGGGCTGCAAGATTTACGCCAGCGCCCTGGAAAAGGTGTTTATTGAGAATCCGGTACTCATACCCACTTCACTTTTTTCTGCTGCACCTATGCGGGTACTGAAAAACCGTTTTCTCATGCCGCGCCCTGCAAATGTCAGCGATGAAGTGACGGCAGGCAGAGTAGAAATTCGAGGAAAAGCCTTCGAGTGCATGGCACTCCCTGGGCATACACTAGGACACATGGGCGTGAGGACACCTGATGGGGTGGTTTTTATCGGGGACTCCGTAATGACAGATGAAATGAGGCAGCGATTGCCGATCTTCTTTCTTATGGATGTTTCTAAACAACGGTCGAGTTTGGATTGCTTGAAGATAGTTGCAGGAGAGGTCTTTGTTCCTTCTCATGGCATCGTGTTAAACGACTTGCGTGATGTTTTGGAAAGAAATGTTAATTTGTTGGAGGAATTTATGGGACAACTCATTGATTTTCTGCAGACACCAATGAGCCGCGAAGAAGTAGTGGCACACATTATTCGCAGATATCGCTTGCCGATGAGCAGCACCCAGTACTATCTTCTCTCAGTATCGATTTCTGCATTTTTGGCCGAGCTTTGCAATCTGAAGAGAATTAATGCCAAAGTGATAGGGGAGAACATGAAATTCTATCAAGCAGAAACACGCAGCAGAAAACCATAACTGGGGCGAAAATTAGGGATTTATTATGTATGAAATAATAGCAAGGAGGATTGGAAATAGTGAAGACTGATATTGAAATTGCACAAGAATCAACTATGCAACCGATAATTAAAATTGCTCAAAGCATTGGATTGGGTGAAGACGATATTGAACTTTATGGAAAATATAAAGCGAAAGTATCACTGGATGTATGGGAAAAAGTTAAAAACAAACCATCAGGCAAGTTGGTTTTGGTTACAGCGATAACTCCCACTCCGGCAGGTGAAGGAAAAACAACTACCACGGTAGGCCTAGGTCAGGCTCTGAACCGGATAGGGAAAAAGGCCATTATTGCGCTGCGTGAACCTTCCCTGGGACCTAGTTTTGGTATAAAGGGCGGTGCAGCGGGCGGGGGTTATGCTCAGGTAGTTCCTATGGAAGACATCAATCTTCATTTCACCGGGGACATCCATGCGGTCACTACCGCCCATAATCTGCTGGCAGCATTATTGGACAATCATCTTCACCAGGGAAACTGGCTGAATATTGATCCCCGGCAGATTGTTTTACGTCGGGTGATGGACTTGAATGAACGGGCGCTGCGAAATATCGTCCTGGGGTTAGGCGGTAAAATCAATGGTATTCCACGCGAATCAGGTTTTGATATCACTGTAGCATCAGAGGTCATGGCTGCTTTATGTCTGGCAACTGATTTGATGGATCTTAAAGAGCGATTCAAGAAAATCGTGGTAGCCTATACTTATGATGGTAAACCGGTCACTGCAGACAACCTGAAAGCCGCCGGGGCTATGGCTCTGTTAATGAAGGATGCCATAAAACCCAACTTGGTTCAAACCCTGGAGAACACCCCAGCATTTATTCACGGCGGGCCCTTTGCCAACATCGCCCATGGAGCAAACAGCATTATGGCTACGCATATGGGATTGAAACTGGCAGATTATACAGTTACTGAAGCAGGATTCGGTGCTGACCTGGGAGCGGAAAAATTCATGGACATTGTCTGTCGTTATGGAGACATGAAACCGGATGCTGTAGTTCTGGTAGCTACCATCCGGGCACTGAAAAATCATGGGGGAGTACCCAAAGAAGCCTTGAACGAAAAAAATATACAGGCCCTGGAAGAGGGAGCGGCCAATCTCGAAAAACACCTGGAGAACATCAAAAAGTACGGAGTTCCGGTAGTAGTGGCGTTAAACGAGTTTCCCACCGACACCCAGGACGAGATTGATTTGATTATAAAAAAATGTTCCGCATTGGGTGCAGAGGTATCCCTGTCACAGGTATGGGCTAAAGGTGGAGAAGGGGGAGAAGACCTGGCTCGAAAAGTTATCAGAGCAGCAGAGGCTCCAAATGCTTTTAAGAGCCTGTATGACTTGGATTTACCGCTCAAAGCAAAAATAGAAAAAATTTGCACGGAGATCTATGGAGCAGATGGGGTGAGCTATACAGCTGATGCCGAGAAACAATTGAAGAGATTTGCGGACATGGGTTATGGGAAATTACCCATCTGTATTGCCAAGACCCAATATTCCTTATCCGATAATGCTGATTTGAAAGGGCGGCCAAGGGGATTTACCATTACCATCCGGGAAATGAAGTTATCAGCTGGAGCTGGTTTCATAGTTGCTCTGACGGGAACGATTATGACCATGCCCGGTCTGGGGAAAACTCCTGCTGCGGAAAAAATCGATATTAAAGCGAATGGGGAAATCGTAGGGCTGTTTTAATTAATGCGCCTGCTTATTTTCCCAAAAGGCGTTTTTAATGTAGTCAGCTGTTGATTACATACAAGGGGTTGAAATAATGGATAGTAAAGTGGATAAAAACACAATTGAGATTGCAGTAAAAATGATCCTAAAAGCGATCGGCGAAAATCCGCAAAGAGAAGGGCTAGTGCGAACACCGGAAAGAGTGGCAAAAATGTATGAAGAAATATTTTCCGGGTTGAATACTGAACCAGCCGATTATTTAAAAGTATCTTTTACCGAATTTCATGATGAATTGGTGCTGGTAAAAGATATCCCAATCTATTCCATGTGCGAGCATCACTTGCTACCTTTTTATGGGAAAGCCCATGTGGCTTATATTCCCCGGGGAGGAAAAGTGCTGGGTATCAGTAAACTGGTACGAGTGGCGGAAACCTATGCGCATCGACCCCAGCTTCAGGAGAGATTGACTTCTCAGATTGCAGACTGCATTTTCAATAATATAAAGCCTCATGGAGTGGGAGTTGTCATTCAGGCTGAACACATGTGTATGACCATGCGGGGAGTAAGAAAACCAGGTGCTGTTACGATTACTTCTGCCGTTCGAGGTATCTTTGAAACCCGTAGCCAGACGCGAGCTGAACTAATGTCTTTAATCCTAGATCACTAAAAATACTGCGTGCGGCAAAATACTCTGCTTATGGGGCAGAATCCAGGTGAATATGGGTTTTGCCCCCTTACAGCCGGAGAGCTTAAGGCCTAGAGGGAGAAATTACCCGGGTATGGGAGAGGATCTTTACGGCCTAAGCCGACCGGATCTTTGTCAAAGCGGAAGAAATCATTACAGGAGGAAAGAAAGCATGAGCATGATTCTTGAAGCCAAGCCGGTTATTGAGGCCCTGAAAAATGAGCTTCAACAAGAAATATCCCGGCTTATCGCCCAAGGTATCACCCCGACACTAGGGATCATCCGGGTAGGAAACCGGCCGGATGATGTGTATTATGAAAACAGTATTGTCAAGAATTGCCAAAGTATAGGAATGGAAACCAAGACCTATGCCTTGGAGCAAAATATCGGAATGGAGGAATTCACAGAAAAGCTGCTTGAAGTTAATCAAGACAAGGAAGTTCATGGCATCCTTATTTTCAGGCCTCTTCCTGCCCAATTAGACGAAAATGAAATAGACCACATCATTGATCCGGATAAGGATATTGACGGTATGAACCCTTTAAATTTAGCCAAAATATTTGGAGGGGATACCGCAGAGCTGGCGCCCTGTACCGTGGCTGCGGTCATAGAGATATTAAAATACTATAACATTAGTCTGAAGGGGACCAATGTCGCGGTGGTAGGGATGAGTATGGTGGTAGGAAAACCATTGAGTATGATGTTGTTAAAAGAAAATGCGACCGTGACCATGTGTCATATTGAGACCAAGAATGTACCGGAGATCACGAGAAAAGCGGATGTTATTGTGGTTGCTATTGGGAAGGCCAAGCTTATCGACGCTCAATATGTAACTCCAAATAGTATTGTGATTGACGTCGGGATTAATGAGACAGAGGATGGAAGAATTTGTGGTGACGTGGATTTTGAAGCGGTGAAGGACAAAGTCAGGGCGATTACACCTGTCCCCGGCGGAGTTGGATCAGTTACTACCATCATTCTTTTAAAACATGTAGTTAAGGCCTGTTTAAGCCAAATAATAGAATCTAAATGTATCTGATATCATTTGCTGGGGACATTTCTTCATTACTTGGGTTAAATACAGCAATAGAAGTTGAAATAACCTGCCTGAAAGCGGAGGAAACATATTGTATTACAAAGAGGCAATGGAATATATTCAAAGAACGCAAAATTTAGGCATCAAGCTAGGTTTGCGTAGAATGAGCATTCTTCTTAAACATTTAGGAGATCCGCACAAAAAGCTAAAGTATATTCATGTTGCTGGAACAAATGGAAAGGGTTCTACAGTAGCATTTATAAGCAGCATACTTGTTGAAGCCGGTTATAAGGTTGGTATTTATACTTCACCGAGTATTCAGCGCTTTAGTGAGCGGATTCGAGTAAATAGTGCTGAAATTCCAGAAGCAGACATTGCACGGATTACCGGGATTATTAAAGAAAAGGTGGAACTGATGCTGGACAAAGGGATCAGTAACCCCACTGAATTTGAAATTGTTACAGCTATGGCTTTCCAATATTTTGCTGAACAATGCTGTGATATTGTCGTATTGGAAGTGGGGTTGGGAGGCAGGCTGGATTCAACAAATATTATAGAATCTGTAGAGGCTGCAGTTATTACCACAATCAATTATGATCATATGGATGTTTTGGGGAATACGCTTCTGGAAATTGCCTTCGAGAAAGCCGGAATAATCAAAAAAAATTGTGATGTTGTTTTATATCCACAGGGACTAGCTGTTGAAAGATTATTTGAACAGGTTTGTCATAGACAGCGGGCCAGGCTTCATAAGGTTGAGCTGTCAAGTTTTTCGCCGGTTGGCTTTGATAAAGTTCGGCAAGAATTCAACTATGAAGGATATAAATCCCTAGAAATATCTCTGCTTGGGAATTACCAGATCAGAAACGCAGCGGTGGCAATTAAAACCATAGATATTTTGAAGGAGAAAGACTATCAAGTCAATGAAGAAGCTTTAAGAAAGGGACTTGCAAAAGCAAAATGGCCTGGCAGGTTTGAAATAGTCAATATATCGCCGCTTTTCTTGATTGATGGTGCCCATAATACCGAAGGTGTGATTACCCTTGTGGATAATCTAAGACGATATTTTCCCGAGAAGAAGATTACATTTATAACAGGCATACTTGCCGACAAAGATTACAAATCAATGATGGAAGCAGTTATTCCTATGGCTAAAAGGTTTATTACGGTTACTCCTAAAAATTCCCGAGCATTAAGCGCTCAAGAATTGGCAAAATTTCTTAAATCCCATTGCGTAAATGTTTTAGTTGGTGAAAAAACAGAAAATGCGATAAGGAAAAGCTTGGATTTATGTTTAAACGATGAGATGATTTGTGCCTTTGGTTCTTTCTACTTTATAGGCGATATAAGAGAATATTTTGAATAAAACAATGATACCGTTTTTCAATCCGGGACATTTTCAGATGCAAGACGAGTTGCTTAACCGATTTAGGTGGTTGTATTAGAGATAATACGTTGAAGTTAGCTCGGCAGTGTTGCCCTACAAAATATTTGTAAGTCCGGCTAATAGTCTTAGAAGGTTGTGGCTTGCTGGATAAGAGGGAAGTGTGAAGCATGACCAAAATAGAATCTCAGACAAAACATTGTCCAAAACTTTGTCGTTCGTGCACCCACTTTGGGTTTTGCTTGGTGTACTGGGGCACAAAATGCAAACGTCAGGGAGGGAAGGAAATACCACGCATGAAGACAAAGCCGATTGAAGCAAAAAAGAAGGTAAATAAGCAGGAAGCGAAAAAACCGGAGAAACCGAGAAAGCAAATCATTGAGATGTTTGAGCCGATTAGGACCAAGCTTGCTAATTGGTAGAAAGAATAAAAGCAAATGTCGAAATAAAAACCCAATTTTACTGGTAGAAGATGACCAAGTTGACGCTATAATCATTAAACGAGCCGGGAAAGACGCCAAAATGTCGAATTATTTAATAATCATAGAATGGAGAAGAGGCCATGGAATACTTGAATAATGATACAAATAAGCAACCGGCAATTTCAAGATGTTAACATATTGGTTCCTGTTTGCTACTTGAAATAGTAAATTATCTTAATATAATTAGATTAAGTAGGGGAGCAAAGGTTAATACCCCCGAAATATTGGACTTTTTCTTTAAAAAATATTCTAGTTTACATAATGTTCATTATAGGAAGTTGGGGAATATATATAAATTTACTGTAAGATTAAATAAAAAACAGCCTCCAGATATTCTTGTGAAGGCTGTTTTTATTCTTGAATAATTAAATCTGGCATTCTTTATTCTATTATCATATCGCACGATATCCCATTGCCTGACATACCCATTCTGAAGCATCTATTATCTGATTTACACTCGGCCTTATTCAAGTCGCCGGTTTTCCAACGATTAATTAAATGAGGTTCCCTGATTAAAGGACGGCTCATGGCAATATAGTCTGCTGTGCCGGTCGTTACCAGAGACTCGGCCATTTGAAAAGATCTAATTCCTCCGACTAGAATTAAGGGTACGCTGACAGCATTTTTGAATTCGGAAGCTTCATTAATATAATACGGTTCCTCAGCTGCATCGGACCTGGCAGGACGACTGGGTGAAAGCTTCTTGCTGGTGAGCATACCGCCGCTCAATTCTATAGCATCAATACCAGCTTCAGCCAGCAGCTGTCCAACCCGAACCGAATCCTCTAAATTAAGACCATTCTCAATAAAATCCTGACAGTTGAGTTTGATCAAAACAGGGTAGTTTTTACCCACGGCTTGCCTAATTGCCTGGTAAATCTCCAGAAGTGCATGAGAACGGTTGTAAATGTCACCGCCATAATGATCCTGGCGGTGGTTGTATGCGGGTGATAGGAACTGGCTAAGCAAATATCCATGCGCAGAATGTATCTGTACACCGTCAAATCCGGCTTTTTGAGCTCTGATGGCTCCTTGCGCGTAGGCTTCTGTGATATTCCGAATATCCTGTTCTGTTATTACATGGTAGGAACGGTTCTCCACACTCTGAATATCAGAGACAGTCAAAGGTATTTGTCCGGTGAGTTTCTGTGGTGCAAACATTCCGGCGTGAGCCAGTTGTAAGACTATTTTGCTTTCATACTGGTGTGCAGCATCTGTCATCTGGCGAAGCCCGGGAATAAATCTATCTTCAGAAATACCTATCTGCCGGGAGCCTGCTTGCCCGTCGGACCGAACATAAGCATGACTTGTTATTATTAAACCGACACCGCCTTTTGCCAGATTGACCATTGTTTCCACAAGTGGCTGCGTAATAGACCCGTCATTTGCTGCCATGCCTTCCCAGGTCGCTGACCTAACGAAACGATTTGCCAACTGCATACCGTTTATTTCTGCATAATCAAACATTGAACTCATTTTGCTCTCCTTCTCATAACTAAAACTATTTTTCATTATTAATTCTGTTGTAATCATCCAATTTGCCTTTTTCCTTCAGAATGGTTGTCATCAGTTCTTTCGTTGTAGCAGGAACAGGCGGGGCTGGATCTCTTCTCTTCATCTTCAATGCATCGGCAGGACAAACCGAAACGCACAGACCGCAGCCGATGCATCTGTCAGTTTGTATTTCTACCACATCATCCTTCTCGTAAATGACATCCATAGGACAGCGCTCATCCAGACATATATAGCATCCGATGCATTCGTTTTCATCGAGATCTACTATATAAGCGGATGTAGCCACAGTATTAGGATTATGGTGTTCCTTAACTCCCCTGAGGAGACTGCAACAACAAGAACAGCAGTTGCAGAGCAAAGTTAGCTTATCTTGAATATTACTTATGGAATGTACGAGGCCTTCTTCTTCGGCAATTTTTAAAAGATCCAAGCATTCTTCCTTACTGATCCACCGGGCCCGGTCGCGTTCCACAAGAGTCCGGGCAATATTATCAAAAGCCAGGCATATTTCAATCGGTTTGCCGCATATATTGCCCCTGCTGACCCGGCAGGCACAATCGGTAACCGCAAATAGTTTTGCTTTGGCAATCATTTCGGCAACCTGATCATAGATTACAACTTCTGAAGTAATAGGAATTGAATGCTGTACTGCAATTACACGCATTTGCGGAGTGGGAGATCCGGCAAACGCGTCAGTTAACGTTTCATCATGATATTTATTCCATAACGCAGCCAACTCGTTAATCTCCGCATATCTTTGGGCCCTCATAAATGGGTATTCAAAAAGTCCTGGCACGGTCGGAAGTAAACTGTAGACGGCTTGCTCTTTCATTTTAATTCCAATAATGGAACCCCGATCAGCAAGTCTTTCAAGTGTTTCAAACAGTCGTTTCTCATCTATACCAGTCTTTGTAATTAATTTTTTAAGAGATTGCAGGTCAAAAGTAAGTTCACATGCTATTTCCGCTTCATCAGGTGAAAACATAATTTTCAGGATACGGGTGAAATCTTCACTGGGTGGAGCTCCGGAAGGATGAAGGTCCAATCTTTTTTGCAAACGCTGATAAACGTCCACATTAATCCCCCTTTCTGATTAATCCAGGTAATAACTTCAAAGAATCAACTTCCATTTAAATTTTTCCCCCCAAGGGTATTGTCCCGGCATTTTTGGTTTATACTTGATAGGTTAATCCGCCCCTATGGGACAAGAAGCGTAACAGTTGAAGCAATAGTATTGAAATCCGATCATTTGGGCTTGATAGAGTTTCATGAAGTCCGGACTGGTAAACATCTTCCTTTGTTCTTCAGGAGTACTTTTAATAAATTTGTTCCAAAAGCCAATGCTTGCCCCCATACCATGTGGCTGAGAAACACGCAGACATTTGAAGTTATCAGTCTTACCTTCCTCATCTAAGGCCCCAGCAGGGCAGCTTTCTACGCATATATCGCAATTATTGCACAAATCCTCAGTATACGGTGGATCAGAAGGCATATCCAGGTCCATTAAAACTGCAGTATAGATTACCCTTGTTCCCAAACGAGGATGTATTACCAGATTGTGCCGGCCAAGGATTCCCAGGCCGGCAGCCAGGGCCGCATGCCGTAAAGATACTTCTCCGATCAGTCCCATAGTTTTAGAGCCCATATCCAGGGGGTAGGAAACAGGTACTGATATAGCTTCAGACTTGAATTCCCTATCGAGAAAGCGTATCAATTTATAGTTGCAGGAACGGCTAAACTCCATCAAATCTAAACGGCCATTCATACGTAGTGAATCGCTGGGGCTTTCACAACTGGATCCTTCTTTAAACGCCATTACTACCATGGATTTAGCCTGTGGAAATAATGTTTGAATAGGCGGCGATTTGGGGCTGGAATAATCAGCTACATTGGCAAAACCGATATCGTCCACGCCCAGGTTTAATAGATGCTCCTTGACTTTGCTTTTAATCTCCTCAAATCCGGTATTCATAATTGCTCTCCCTCCCTAAATGCTCAAATTTTGGCGTTAAAGCTACTTTGCTGCAACCTCATACTAATTTATAAGCTGATCCAAGGTTCCCAGCAGTTTAAATAATGATTTTTGTTCTTCGCTACTCAGGGAATTCTTTAACTGATGATTAAAATCATTGGCTACAGGAAAGACGGTTTTGGCAAGCGCTCTTCCCTTTTCTGTTAAATGTATTAAGAACGACCGTCTATCTGCCGGGTCAACCTCCCTAACTAACAGATAATCGCTTTCCATGCGGTCAACCAGGCCAGTGATGGCCGAATTGTCAAGTTGCAGCTTATCAGCCATTGCGCTGAGACTCAAGCCTTCATTTTGAAAAAGAGCAAAAAGAATAAATGATTGTCCCAAAGTAATTCCGTGCTGTCTGTAGAGGTTATTATAATGTTTTTGTATTCTCCTGGAAATTGAGCCAAATTGAAAACAGATAAAGCTAGTGAAATCTTCCATATGTGACCACCTTTTATTTAACATATCAAATATTTATATATCAAATATATCTAAATTAAGTGGTTACTGTCAAGGCATAATTTGACCTGATTAATGTAATACCTGGCATTTATTTGCTATTAGTAGTTTCCTTTGATAGAATAATCTCGCTCGAGTGGAGCGAAATGACAAGTAAAATGGAGGAAGCAAATGTACATTGTCTATGGAAGTGTTCATATTTACCTCCCTCTTTCATCTTCTCTGAAAGACAAGCGTCAGGTTATTCAGAGCATTATCAATAGAATAAGAAAGCGTTTCAATGTATCCATTTCTGAAGTGGATCATCATGATCTGTGGCAGCGTTCGGCTCTGGGCTGGGCTGCAGCATGCTCGTCCTATAATGATGCGAAAATGATCAATGATGTCATTAGGGATACGTTTGAAAAGTATGAGGACCTGGCCGAAATGACGCATTTTGAAAGTGAGATAATTAAACATGAATAAAGACTAACTGTCAACCAGGACTAATTATCAATTTAACGGCCGCTAATATGCCGCTGAATTACTCTTATATGAAGTAATATCAACGGAAAAAGTTTTGACTGGATACGTAAATGGGCCTGGAGGTTGAAGTTCGGTTAGGATTTCTTGTTCTCCTGTCCCGACTATCTCGATCATCAGTTCCGGTATCGGTTGATGTCGCTGAAGAGTGGGAGCGATTAGTTCTCCTTGGAGACGGTCTTGATCGATCAGAGATTTGTGAATCGTCCTGTGCGCTATCGGAAGTTGAACTGTTCGCAGGCTCCTCCGCGGGGGTCTCTGATCTCAGTTCCGATCTCACTAATGATGGATTCATATTATTTCTAAAGGAAGATCCGTTTATATTCCAAGTCTTGCGGATATCCGCTCTTTCATCCCAAACAATATTGTTAACTATCATATCGGCAATTATTTGGATTTCATCGGCCATTGCATCATATACACTTAAGGCATTGATGTCGGCCCAGAGCGGTTCAAAAAACTGCCTTAAATATTCCTGATCGCCTTCATAAAAAGCTTTTTGGGCTTCAATTGTCGCAAAACAGTTTCGAGGTAGACTAAGGTAACTGCTGGCAACAATCTTGGCCAGACAGAGAACGGCCCTGGCTATTTCCGGAGAAACCAGCCAACTTCCGGGCGTGCGGTATTCAAATCCACCGTAATCCTTAACTCTATAATCAGCTAGAAAACCATATTTTTTACGCCGCCTGACTGCGGTGTCCTGGTTTTCAATTAAGAATACCGGCAGCCCTACATATGTGTCCAGTGCTCTTAGAATATGGTTATTTAAGTTTAAATTGCTGAAGTGAATATGCCCGCCTATGGAATATCCTTTATGAGGCTGGCTTCCGGCTACGAATTTAATATTTCTATATGGTACCAGTTTACATGCATAGCGCAATGCTTGTTGAATATTGGCAAATAACTGCAGGGGAGAGAAGTCCGCTTTGGGTCTTAATTCCCCCACCGGTCTTTGTTGGCGGCTGGGCACCCTTATATTATCGCAACCCACCATTCCTTCGCGCGGGAAAAATTGTGAAGCAGCTACCATTTTACTATTGCGGGCATTAGATAACATGAATTCAGGATCTGCCCCCATTTTAATCTCTTGAATTTTCATATAACTGCCGTAGTTAATTAATTTGTCCAGTTTTTTCAGTAATGATTTCATATCCTTTTCTCTTATCTCGGGAGATGAATCTATCATTACTACCCGGTTTTTTTTGCTGCCGGTTACGGCAATCTTAACCATGCCATAATCTAACCCTAATAGATATATTGCCCTCTTGGCCAGATCGGCTACCCTTTTGCACTGGTCTTCTTCAACGTATTTAGAAGAACTGTTGCCGTTGGCATAGGTCTTTTGCTTAATGGATATCACCGACATTTCATACACCAGTACATAGAAGTGTTTGTTGATAATTTCACCGGGACTGATTTCATAGCGCAAGCCATTTATAATCAATACCTGCCTTAAAAAATCATCATCCAAACTGTGGACTATAGCCCGTTGGTCGTTGATGGTATACGCATATTCGGAATTGCCGCATGAAACAACAATTTCTAAATAGTCCTCACCCATCAGGCTGATAGTCCTGCGATGTACACTACTGGCCCTGCTTTCGAGGAATTGTGCTATATCGGCAGCCATTTGATTACTTTTATGAGTAAGACTTAAAAGCATGCTTAAACCTCTCTATTTTTGTAATGCTGGGCTTTAAATATATAGATAAAATATTCATTGAGATTCTTGAGATGCTGCTGACGTATGTCATTCTCATCAAAACTGGAAGGCTTAGAATTAACTTCGATGACCTGCATAAGGCCGCTACGGTCAATGCCGATATCCACCGATAATATGCCTAAATTCATTTTCAGGCCGTTTTCGAGTACTTCAGGTACCACCGAACAAATATTTTTTAGTTGCCGGGTTAAGTAATCTGTCTGGATTTTGGAACGACCAAAGACCTTATGAATTACTTCGTCGTATTCTGCTCTCGAACCTCCGTTGGGCACATGAGTAACGTATTTGCCCAAAGCGGCTATCCGTACTCCTACCCCGGTAAATACCCACCTGCCCTGACCGTTTTTTTGCACCTCCACACGCAGGTCAAAGACCCTGCCCTTATAGGTTGCCAGGTCAATGCCTCGTTGGATCATATATAGGTCATCCGGGTCTATCATTTCTACCAGGCGATGATGGAGGTGCTTAATAGAAGGACTTATGTTCCATTTCTCAGTTGAAGCGGCTGTTTTGTATAAATAGCGCGATGATTGTTCTTTGCGCTCCACCTTAATAATCCCTTTGCCGATACTTTTGTTAGCCGGTTTGATGAACAGTTCGGGGTATTTATCTGCCATTATTTGCAGGTTGGACAGGGTTAACAAACGGGTCTCAGGTACTAAGGCTGAACCTTGACTGTTTTGGGCCAAGCATTGATGAACCTCCCATTTGTTGAGAAAGCGACGGTTGAACAGGTAAATATGCGGATTATTTTCCAGACGATCCAGTAGGGAATGGATATGTTTCCGTGCTTCATTCCTTCGAAAGCTCAAACGATTATATACTATATCCGGCATGGGAAAATGGTCAATTGTCCATTCTGCATCGTTGGTGGATGTATCCAATTTGAGAGTATAGCCCTTAATCCGGTTCTTTCGCCAGTCCAAATCACGGGGGTAAAAGAAATACATTAGCATCCCATAGCTTCTTGCTGATTCAATCATTTCCTTTTTAATCCGGGCATCTTTACCGGTTGGCAATTTATATTTGGATCTGTGGCCGGCAGTTATAAGAACCCCCACCACCGGTTTATGGGTAGAGACTGCCTCTAATATGAGGGGGGCAGTTCTAGGGGAATGAAGTTTTTTTGCAGGAAGCGAGGGTATGTCATCAATTATATTAGACCGCTTGCTTGGTGAAGATATATAAGAGATATTATGGTCTGATTTGCTCATCAATAAACCTCTTTGTCATTAATTGATAATTCATCATATGAAATATTTATAAACTAAGTGCAAAACGATCCTTTTATAAATCAGAAATTTATCATTAGGCAGACAAAAAGGCCGATCCTAGGATCGACCTTGAAGCTTTGCTAAGAATTAGTTTTCATACATTGAAGCGAAAATGGACTATCTCCCCATCCTTTATTATGTACTCTTTGCCTTCGAGTCTGAATAATCCCTTGTCCTTAACCGCCGCCATGCTGCCCAGGTCTTTAAAATGCTGGTATTCAACTACTTCAGCCCGTATAAAGCCTCGTTCAATGTCCGAATGGATCTTGCCGGCAGCTTTACGAGCGTTGGTACCAGCCTCAATGGTCCAGGCCTTTACTTCGTCTTCACCCACGGTAAAAAAGGATATTAATCCCAGGCGCTGATACATGGAATGGCTGATCTTCAATAAGCCGGATTCGGTGATCCCTAACTCCTCCAGAAACATCTCCTTCTCCTCCGGTTCAAGCTCAGCAATCTCCTTCTCGATGCTGGCCGACAACTCGACCACCGGCAGCTGCAGCTTATCGGTATATTGCAGGACCTCTTCTCTATGAGCATAGGCACCGTTTTTGATATCCTTCTCATTAAGATTCAAGCAAATCAGAAGGGGTTTACTGGTAAGAAACTGGTAGGTGTTCATTATCTCCTGCTCTTCATCATCAATGCTAACCGAGGAAATTGGCATTTCATCGCTCAAGGCATCCTTAAGTCTCTCCAATAAATCAAGCTCTTTTAACATTAGACTCCTTTTTTTGTTTTTGTTTATCCGGTCAATCCTTTTCTCAATGAGATCAAGATCTGATAGCAGTAATTCGTAGGTAACAGTTTCTATATCGCGTATGGGGTCAATGCAATCGTTAACAAATGGAACCGCCTCATTTTCGAATAGCCTTACCACATGCAATAATGCATCCGCTTTTCTAACCCCATCCAAAAATAGTGCAGCGCTTTTCTCTCCTCCGGGCATCAGACCCGGTATGTCAATCACCTCAAGTTGGGCCAAGGTAGTCTTCTTAGGTTTGAAAACCCCGCTTAAATAATCGATCCTGTCGTCAGGTATCTTGGCAATAGCTATGTTGGTCTTCCCCTGACTGCCACTTTTTTCGAAACTCCCGGTCAGTAGTCCGAATATAGTTGTCTTTCCCACCATAGGTATGCCGATTATTCCCAGTTGCATATTATTCCTTCCTTTCTCTGTTAAAAAGATCTATAGAAGTGCAGTTTACATAATATATATTATTGTTATTAACAATGATTAGTTGTGCTGATTTCGGCGGCTTGGCTACAGGCTAATACTAGCGAGTGAGAGTATCACAAATATACCGGTTACGGCCAGGCCCACCAAAAGAGTTATGGAAGCCCCCTGAGAACTGAACTGATACAAACGTCGGGCGTTAGAAAGGTTAAATATGAACAAAGCCAGGGCCAGAACCAGCAATAGTATAATGAACCGCGGGGCATCCGAACCTGGAAAAAATATTCCTATGTACAGGGCAAATACTGCGAGAAATATCAGGTTCAATTTGACATAAAGATTGAAAAAACGATCCTTATGCATTATTTCTCCCTGGACTTCATGTGGAATCTTATCTACTTCCACAGTTTGAATTTGCCGCCCGGTTTTCTCGACCAGATAATCCAGAATACTTGAGTCAGCGGGACTTATGCCAAAAAAACCATGTTTAGTTTTTATATAAATAAAACCCTGTGATATGTCACTGGCATACATTCTAACCGAACCCAGGCCTTTGGCGGAATAGAGTCCAAACAGGTATCCGGGCCACGAGATGGCCAAAAACGGAAACAAGTTCGCTCTGCCTTTCACCTGAATCAACTCGTCAATCTGATCCCATGCAATACGCTTCCTATGCAGTCCCCAGGCTATAACCAGCCCGGCGTCGTCAAGCTTATAACGTAAATAAAATGCGCCGATCAGCAAATATGAATATATTGCAAAAAAAAGAAAAGTCGGAATTAGTAACAATAACCTCAGTGCCCGGTCATCAGCATCGAGAGCAAAATCAATACCCCATAGGGAAAAACCAAAAATCAACAAACCCAAAATCAACCCCACTAATCCGCCATAAGCCTTGTTAGGCCGATAGTTCATGCTTATAAGCCTCCTTTTTAGATGTGATTATAGAAATGCTATATGTCGCCGAAACTAATGCCAATGGCTCGGGCCGCACCTACCATGTCGCTTTCGGGATCAACCATCCTTAATTCTTTGATGGCTTCCTTAATGGGAACTGTTACGATATTTTTACCCTGCAGGCTGACCATTGTGCCGAAATGCCCATTGATTAAAGCTTCCACTGCTGCCACGCCGTATCTGACCGATAGTATCCTATCATAAGGAATGGGAGAACCGCCTCGTTGTAAATGTCCTAGAACGGTTACTCTGGTCTCCGTATTACTCATCTTTTCTATTTCATGGGCCAGTTGATTGCCAATTCCACCAAGTCTGATCGGATCATGACTTTCCGGAACAATCTTCTGTACGACCTGTTCCCCGCCTAGTGATTTAGCTCCTTCGGCAACCACAATGATGCTGTATTTTTTTTCATGCCATTGCCGCTGGTGTATCTTATGGATAATTTTATCAACTTGAAATGGGATCTCAGGAATCAATATGACGTGCGCTCCCCCGGAAATACCAGCGTGAAGGGCAATCCATCCTGCATAGCGTCCCATTACTTCCAGGATCATGACCCGGTGGTGCGATTCTGCAGTAGTATGCAGACGATCCAGAGCTTCAGATGCCGTGTCCACAGCGGTATTAAAACCAAATGTCACATCGGTGGCGGACAAATCATTGTCAATGGTTTTAGGAACGCCTATCACATTGACACCCTTTTGATAGAACTGATCGGCAATGTGTAAACTGCCATCCCCACCGATTACCACCAAACCTTCCAATCCCAAATCATTGAGATGAATTATGGCACGATCAGACTGGTCTGAGAAGGTCTCCTGTCCGTCTTTAAAAGTTAGAAAGTTAAAAGGATCATCGCGATTGCTGCTACCGAGTATCGTACCACCACGGTATCCAATTCCGGAAATGGTATTTAAATCAAGATGAACATAGCTGTTCTCGACCAGTCCCTTAAATCCGTCAAGAAAGCCCACTACCTCCATTCCATATTTATTGATAGCTGATTTGGTGACCGCCCGTATTACCGAATTCAGACCCGGACAGTCCCCACCGCCGGTGAGCACGCCAATTCTGTTTAATTTGCCCATCATCCTACCTCCATTACTGATATGCCTTATGTATATCTTAAGAGAAAACATTCTTTTATGCAAAAGTTAGGTGGTCTTGCGACTTCTGAGATTGGCAACAGAGTAGGTAATGTGCAGGGCTGACGGAATAATCAAGACAGTTTAACCAGCATAAAAAAAGCCCGCGCAACCTTATTATGTGAACGGAGTGAACATCGGCAACCTTATTCGTGCCGTTCACGGCACATCAGTAGTCCCTGTAGGGGGGAGTACCCGAAGGGTGATTGAGGCATATAAGACAAGGGGACAGACCGTCTGCTTCGCAGTAATGTCACATCCCCTTATATAATATGGCACTTTCCCCGCTTATGATTGGGGCTTTTCTGCCAGGGTTAAGTTAAGGATGAGCGGTAGCCCTCCCCTATTCAAATGAACAGCAATTTGTGCGCCGACTTGCTGAGCTTTTAAAAACGTCTGTAATTCATCGTAAGTTTTTATTTGGGTATCATTTAGACTGGTTATGATGTCATTTTTCTTTATACCCGCGAGCTGGGCTGGTCCCCCGGCTACAACATCAGCAATGACGAGACCCGCACTGGAAACGCTGTTATTACTGCTGGTCAATTGCTGAACAACCACTCCTAAATAGGGGCGTATAACTTTGCCATTGGATATTAATTCGTTCATAATATCTTTGGCGGTATTTATGGAGATGGCAAACCCGATTCCCTGTGCCTGGGAGTTTACCGCCGTATTGATACCGATCACCTCACCCTGAATATTGAGCAAAGGTCCGCCGCTGTTGCCGGGATTGATAGCGGCATCAGTTTGAATCAGGTTTTTGTATTGCCGGTTTTCAATGGTCATAGGTCTGCCTTTAGCGCTGACTACCCCCACCGTTACGGTATGATCAAGGCCGTAGGGATTACCGATCGCCACCACCCATTCCCCAGGTCTTATAGAATTTGAATCACCCAAGGTCATCGCTGTCAGGGTACGATCCGCTTCGATTTTCAAAACTGCCAGATCCAACTCGTAATCCTGACCTACCACCCGGGCGGAATAATTAGTGTCGCTGTCAGCTATCTTGACGGTGATAGAGTTGGCGCCATCAATTACATGCTGGTTGGTAAGAATATAACCATCGGTGCTGATGATAAAACCGGAACCTATACCCTTCTGAACATTTTGGCGTGGTTGAATCCCATTGCTGCCGAAAAATTGACGGAAAAACGGGTCATTAAAGAATACGTCATTTCCGCCGGATACTACCGAAGTGGTTTCGATGTTGACCACGGCGGGGCTTACCTGCTCAATCATGTCGGCAATATTGGTAGGGCCTATTACCATCGAACTACTTACTTTAGTTGTAGTCGAATCATCCTGATCGGCGCTGGCCATAAAATAAGTATTTCTAAAAATTAGCAGTCCACCAACCAGTACCACTACCAGCAACAAAGCCGTCAAAGTCTTATACAATCCTGATTTCACGCGTTTTTCATCCATACCTATTCTCCTTCCTGTAAAAAAATGATTGCTTCATGTACATATTACCACTGAGATGAAATTTATAAAAATAAAATTTTTATAAAGTACCTTGTCCTTTAAATAGTTACAGCAACGAATAACATCTGCAACTAGAGTCAACAGAGTACTAGAATCTAATTGATATATTCTTTGCTGACCAGGAAATAAATACTCATTTCGGGCGGTTTTTAAAACCGGCCAAGTATATCGCGTATTGAAGCGGTCTTCTGAAGGTGTTGCGTACAATTCCCTGCGAATGCACAGTTTCTGTGGTTTTACGGGGTTTGGAATTTACTTCGATCAGCCAGAACTTGCCTCCCTTATCAATACCCACGTCCAGGCCCAGTTCCCCATACAGTTTTTGACTGGAACTTTCCAGGGTTTCGGCTACTAGCTCGCAGAGCTCACTTAACTCGTGGTTCTTAGCATGTATTATTTTTCGATTGTTTTTGAAAAGTATCGCCAAAACCCTTTTACTGGTTTCCACCTTTCCTCCTCGGCTAATATTGGCTATGCTGCTGCCTGGAGGGGCAAGCCGAACAAATTGTTTGGTGATTTTCCAATTTCCATGGTGGTTTTTTTGGAATATTATGCGTATATCAAAGGTGGATTTTTGAAAGAATGACAAATTTATGCCCTGCTGAATTATATATGGCCTGCGTCTCCGAGCCGCATGAGTCTTTTTCATAAATTCAGCCGGGTTGTCAGCCGTCCCGCTGTATCTTCCTTTTATGTTGATAGTATAACGAAGCTTGCCATTTTCCCCCACGTTAACTTTAATAATGCCCCCTCCCTGGCTGCCGTTGCATGGTTTCAAGAAAAGGGTCTTATGTCTGGCCGCCATTTCTTCCAGGTTGGAGCGATTTAATAAATGGGTCTCGGGTAAATACGGCATCAACATTTCATTAGTTATGAGATTTTGATGTACCGACCACTTATTTAGAAAGGCGGGATTGAAGTACTTTAGGTAAGGGAAATTCATCAAGTTTCTTTTGACATGTCTAATTTTGGCCTGGGCCTCGATTTTTCGACTTCCAATGCGATCATATACTACATCTGGAAGTGTATAGACAGCCGATACCCAACTGCCTTTATCCGGGCTTATCTGATGATAGACCGATCCACGGACCGTTTTATTGGCCCAGTTGATGGAAGACGGGGTGAAAAAATAAGTCTGCCCGGGTAGGCTGCGGCTTAAATTGCTCAGAAATATCAACTCCGCTTGAAGACTCTTGGGATTATACGTAGCCCGGCTAGGCAAATAATTGGATAAAATACCTATGGTTGGACCAATATGAATCATTTCATTTTCAATATCGTAACGAATTTGCATAGGTTTTCTTCTTCTAAGCAGCAGAGCTTTAGCGAGTTGCGGGGAGAGCATATAGGTTTTAAGGTGATGATTCCTGATCTTCAAACGGGTGGTGAGCATTTTGGCCCCCACCCGAATCTTAACGGTATCAGACAGAGGTACGCCTAGTTTATTGATTAGAGCCTCCGCCATATATATCTGTCCTACTGTGCTCATGGCAATTCTATCCTTCCTGGTTTAAACCGGCGAGATATCGCGCATATAACAAAGGTTTTTGCACGGAGCTTTTACGCGTATTGTTTTCCCCAATCAAGGTAAATACTTGCCGGGCAGGACGGAGGTTGGCCTCGATAAACCACAGTTTACCAGTTGTGTCAATACCTATATCGATGCCCAGTTCACCAATGCTGTTAATATGTTGTTCCAAATACCCGGCCGCTTCCAGGGCGATGTAGTCAATTTCCGCCATAATAGCATCCTTTTTAAGGGGATCGGAGAATTTCTGGTCCAGAACCGCCCGCACTTTCTTGGCACTTCCCCCCGACGATATGTTGCTGGTTATGGAACCTCTTTTTCCAATTCGTACGGCTTTTCCGGTAATATGCCATTGTCCTTGGTCATCCTTTTGCACCAGGATACGAACATCTGCAATATTACCTATAAATTTAAAAAGATTGAGGCGTTGCTGAACAATATATTGACGTTTGCCCATTACTTTACGCAAGCTGTTGTAAAGACTTTTTATTCCGGTAGCAGAACCGGAATGGGTGCGGGAATGGATTTGATACTGATAGGAATAGGTATTGGAGTGTCTGACCTTGACTACCTTGATAATATTTCTACCCATTGATCCAGCAATGGGCTTAAGGTATACTGCCCCATATTTATTTAACATCCGTTCAACCTGACCAAAGCCTTTGATGAGGCGGGTGTCAGGTATGTAGGCATTGATATTGGGGTTTTGCATTAATATTTTATGCGTCTCCCATTTGCCGATTAAGGGCGGGTTAATGAACCTGCAACCTGCTGTCTGAAGTTTTTGGCGTATTTGCAGCTTGGTCGGTGAGTAGCCCCCTTCACGGGGATAAACTACGTCTGGAAAGGGAAAGGTTCCTCTTCTCCAATAACCATTGGAATAGTAATATCCGGCAATGGTCTTACTATGAAAATTGACCCCGTAAGGGCTGAATGCATAACAGATCTCTCCCAATTCCCCCCCTAGAACGTGCAACTGGCTGATAAAATGGGTCTGACCATCGAAGGGACGCTGAGTATCTCCATAAACATCCGCCATTATGCCAATTAGTGGTCCAATATGAAGACCGTCATCTTTTTTGAATATTCCGTATTTACTGTGGTTATTCAAAAGCAATTTTTTAAATACTGAGGGATTAAATTCGATATGGTAACGGCTTAAATCCGGTCTAACAAGTATTTCTTGAACAATAGACAATTTTCCTATGAATAACGATACTATTTCTCCTTCCTGCAAGCCCAACTCTTCGGAAACTGTACTTCCTATTGCAATGTTGCGGTTGCTTACCCTGGGGTTTTTAACCGCTGTAAATTTCTGCATTACATTACCTCCGCCTTAAACCTCTTAACCTTAAGATATGAAAAACATAATCGTCCTGTGCACTTAGTAGTGTCTGTTAATATAGGCTAAAAAAACCAGGAAGACGCTCTGAGACAGGATAGGCTGCTTGCTTTATTGGAGATATTTATATCTGAATGTTTTATAATGGATGATAGACATAGAAAAGATGACTCTCAGTTAAACTGATTATGGATGCTGCCCTCAATTTACGACGAAAGGAGACTTTATGGACTATAACCAGGAGCTTAAGACACGCATTAAACAGTTTTGCCTGGATGCCGGTGCCGATATAATCGGGTTTGCACCCGTGGAGCGCTGGAACGAGGATAACATTGTTCCCCTCGACTTTCGCCCTCAGGCCTTGTGGGAACCGGCGCGAACGGTAATAGTTGTGGGAGTGTCCATGCCTTTGCCCATTGTAGAGACTACTCCCTCAATTCTACATAAAGAAATGTATGATACTGCCAACAGGACTTTGGACGGAATGGCATTTAACTTGGTGCGATTTCTTAACCGGCTCGGGCATCCGGCTTTCTGTTTTACCCGCGACGGCTTTGGAAGCCTGCGCCTTTTGAAAGATCGTCCCCAAGCCTCGTTCAGCCATATTATGGCTGCTAAATATGCGGGACTGGGTACGATTGGTCTTAACCATTGTTTGTTGACCCCGGAGTTTGGTCCGCGAGTGCGTTTCGTATCTGTTTTTACTACAGCAATTCTAGAACCTGATCCATTAATTGAAAAAGAATTATGCATCAAGTGCAACATCTGCGCTGAATGCTGTCCGGTCAATGCTCTTACTCCACGCGAAGATCAGGTTATTGGTGATTACGATAAAATGGCCTGTCTGCAAAGGCATATTGAGTTGACGGCTGAAAAGGCCTACCCCTGTGGTATTTGCACCAAAGTATGTCCGGTTGGTAAAGACCGGTTATTATACAAGCAGAAAGGTATTTTGAAAAAGTATCGTGAAGAGAAGGAAGCCTTGGCTGCCAATCCAGATGATCCCAATTATAAATCCTGGACCCATATTCGCAAATTTGGTAGTTGGAACAAGGACTACCCCCGTACGGGAAAACAGCAGTAGAAAAAGAAGAGTAAGGGAGGAAAACGAAATGAGTATTGACAATTTGGAGCAGTTTGCAGCACAATTCAAGGATTTGCTCGACCAGAAACCCGAGTGGCCACAACTTCTGGATAAGGGAAGAACATTGCTAAGTGAACTGGTTTTAAAACCCGAATGGTTTCAGGCTACACTTACAGGCTTAATCTTGGACAAAGCGTTTTTGCAAGCCCAGTGGCAGTCTATCGATCCCAATGATATTCAGATATATTTCGCACCCGACAAATCGTTTTCAGTTAGGGCATTTGTTTGGGAACCGGATGTATTTTATCCTGTCCATGATCATGGTGCCTGGGGTATTGTTGGAGCTCATATCAACTCGGTAAGGGAAAAGAAATTTGCCCGAGTCGATGATGGAAATGATCCTAAACACGCTGAAGTGAAAGTTATTGCTGATGCGGTGCTTGCACCCGGAGGGACGACCTTCGTATTACCGGTGAATGAAGGTATTCATCAAATGGAAGCAGTAAACGGCCAGGTAGCTGTGTCCATCCATGTTTATGGCACACCGATCCGTAAAGGTTATATTCATTATTTTAACCGGCATAATAATACTGCTGAGCGTATGTACCCACCGTCAATTTATAAAAAAATGCTGGCTATTCGTACTCTAGGCTCAATACCTGAACCCTGGGCCAGAGATGTATTGTCCGCGGCTCTTAATTCACCGGAACCTGACTATATTTTGCAGGAGTGCCAATTTTCGCTGGACAGAATTAAATCTTGAATATTGGGTATATTTCAATTAGTCGTTATGGAGGTTTAATGCGTTGACCTTGTGGGAAGGAAAAACCCTGGGGGGAGATTTGGCCGGATCTATTGGGGATTTGGGAACCTTTCTCCCCTTTGTTATTGGTGCTATTACTCTGGCCCACCTGGATGCCACCAGTGTCCTGGTGATGTACGGCCTCATTTATATAGGGACTGCCTGGTTCTATCGACTGCCCGTTCCGGTTCAACCCATGAAAGTTATCGGAGCGGCAATAATCGTACAAAACCTTAATGCCGCTGAGATTGCAGCTTCGGGCATATTGATAGGCGTTATCCTTCTATTCATAGGTTTTACAGGGATTGTTGACAAGTTGGCTCGAATCACCCCATTAAGCGTCACCATGGGTATTCAAAGCGGCCTGGGAATAAGCCTTGCTATACTGGGCATCAAGATGATTCGAAGCGAGCTGCTATTGGGAACAATAGTAATGCTGGTTATGCTGTTTTTATTAAACAGCAAACGTTTTCCGGCCTCCATTGTTGCCCTGGTCGGCGGTACCGCTCTGGCTTTCTATATCCATCCCGACATGACATTGCCATCCTTACACCTGGGAATTAATCTGCCTCATCCGGTTTGGCCGGCCTGGCATGATTATTACCGTGGATTTTTGATGGGCTGCCTGCCTCAGTTTCCGCTGACCCTGACAAATTCGGTTTTAGTCACCACGGTCTTAGCCCATAATTTGTTCCCTGACAAATCCTGCAGGGTTACAAACAAAAATCTTTGCTTTAGTCTGGGTGTAGGAAATTTGATAGCCTCACCACTGGGCATTATTCCCATGTGTCATGGAAGCGGCGGTCTGGCCGCCCATTACCGTTTTGGAGCTAGAACCGCATTTTCTACGGCCTTCATCGGTTTAATACTGCTTTTTATCGGACTTTTCCTCGGTTCTTCCGGACTGCAGGTTCTGCAGATCATCCCTTCTGCAGTGCTGGGCGGCATGCTTTTCTACAGTGGATTGGACCTGATTAAGCCTGTCAAATCGGAACAAAAAAGTGATATATTTGTATTCGCTGTAGTCGTTGTTTTGAGCGTGGCTGTAAATCCAGGAATCGGATTTTTGGTTGGGGTTCCGCTAATATATTTATTACATAAAGAGTGGCTTATAGTATGAGGTCACTCTTTGCGCAGCCATGCGGCCGGTTCTTTTCCATTGCCTAAATAATAGCGTCCGTTGCGCATCTCCAGCTTGATTTTTTGTCGGGTTCCGCTGGCAACGTTTTGCTGAATGATTTCTATATAGTCTGACTCAACTGCTGTAACAATAGCCACATGGCCATATTTTGCACGGGTAAATACCAGAAGATCCTCAACGTGGGGTTTCATATCACCTCCATTTCTGTATTGAATCAGCCCTCGCAGGTAGTTTATTTTTCCCTGGGATATGGCAGGATCAAAAAAGTCGCGGGCATTTCCGAAAAGATCGGGCATGCAATGCTTTTTTTTCAGGTAATAGTAGCGTTTAACATATTCAACACACTGCCACTTACACCCATAATAATATCCGTCGGGACTGTAGTTTTTTCCATGAATTGCGGTAAAATCAGGACCGTTATCATAAACCGCCACTCCATTAAAACTGTCTATGGCTTGCTCGGGCAAATTAGCCTGCTGGCGGGAAAACACCAGAATGGCTATTAACACGAGAGCTACGCTCGTAGCAATAATGAGATATTTACGTTTGAGTCTAAACTTTTTCATCTTATTTCACCTATTACCTGAGATACTTATGGCTATGTTTATGCATACAGGTCTTTGGTTGATGTGAGCTCTATTTAAATATAAAATGAAATAATTGGAGCGTGATAAGCTTGATGATCATTAGTGCCTGTCTGTGCGGAGTAAACTGCAAATACAACGGAGGCAGCAACACACATTCGTTTTACCGTGAATTATTGCGTAAGGGTGAGTTGATACCGCTTTGCCCTGAACAACTGGGAGGTTTGTCCACACCCCGAACGGCCTGTGAAATATCTGCAGGAAGCGGTTTAGACGTTATTGAAGGACGGGCCCGAGTATATACCCGGGATGGATGCGATGTTACTGATAGATTTATAAAAGGCGCAAATGAGGTTCTGCAAATTGCGATCGACAGTGGAGCCGATGCTGCCATTTTTATGAGCCGAAGTCCATCCTGCGGGTGTGGTCAGGTATACGATGGCAGTTTTAGCGGCATGTTGGTATCAGGAGACGGTGTAACCACCGCTATGCTGAAAAAGAATGGCGTCAAGGTATGGAATGATCAGGATTATTTGAATGATAAAGGAGTGTACACCGGCATTGAAAGCAGTTAGCCTCTATTCAGGCGGTTTGGATTCGCAACTGGCCGTCTGTGTTATCAAGGAGCAGGGCATTGAAGTAGTAGCCGTGAATTTTGTAACGCCCTTTTTCGGCGCAGAAGAACGCTTTAGTATTTCTGCCCAACATCTGGGCATAGAGTACCACGAAATCAACCTCGGTAATTCATATATGGATGTCTTGAATAATCCGGTATATGGCTATGGTAAAAACTTTAACCCCTGCATCGATTGTCACGCATTCATGCTAAAAAATGCCGGCTTGTTTATGCAGGATATAGGTGCAAATTTTTTGATAACCGGTGAGGTTTTGGGTGAAAGGCCCATGAGTCAAAATAAAGCATCATTAGGTCTGGTAGCCAAACTATCCGGGTATCAAGGGCTGATATTAAGACCGCTGTCGGCTCAACTTCTGACTCCCACTATTCCCGAGACGCAAGGATGGGTAGATCGCAGCAAACTGCTGGATATCAGCGGCAGAGGCCGGACCCGCCAGATGCAGCTTGCGGAGCATTACGGGATATTAGAATACCCCACTCCAGCCGGCGGATGCCTGTTAACCCAAGAGAATTTTTCTAAACGCATGCGCAGGTTATTAGCAATAAAGCCGGAAAGTGAGATAAATGAATTTGAAATATTAAAGGTGGGAAGACATTTTTATCTGGGAGATAATGTGCTATTGGTCGTCGGACGTAATCATGCTGAGAATGAACGTCTAAATAATCTGGTCAGCGGTGATGACTATCTTCTCAAGGTACTAAACCGTCCCGGTCCGCTGGGATTGATACGTCCTCTGGGTGCTGATGAAGCAGTCGATGTGGATATGGCGGCCGCAATTGTGGCACGTTACAGTGATGCTCGCGATCTACCGTTGGCGCAGGTACAGGTCAGCCAACCGGGACGGGAAGATACTAGGATTATCGATGTTATTCCCCTACCCCCTTCAGAGGTTCCTCCTACAGTTTAAAATAAGCAAGGGTGAACTATCTCATTCAAATACCTTAAAATCAATCTGAGCGAAAATAGCCCGATAACCGTCGATGGTGGGATGCCCGCCATCGGCCAGCAGCAGTTCACTTCGAATTTTGCCATCGGCATCAAAGAAAGCGGCCGCAAAATCAATAACGTCTATATTTTGTTGGCGGCTGTAGTCCTTAATCCAGTTGCGAATTCTGGTCAGCAGCCTTTCCAATTCAGGTTCATCTACTCCTGTCGGTGTTCCGAAGATTACCTTGATTCCATTTTCAACCGCCTTTTCGGCCATGGTTTGCAGATTTACAATTATGCGGTCATAGCTTTCGCGCCATATAACATCATTTATTCCTCCCATAATGACGACATGAGTCGGATTATAGCGCAAAACCGCCCTATCAAATCGTCTAAGCATGTCCGAGGTAGTATTACCGTTAATCCCCTGGTTTATAAATTCACCTTCCAAAGCTTCATCCAGCATGGCAACCCATGAATACCGGGTTCCATGAGGAAAACCCCAGGTGATGCTGTCCCCCAGGCATACTACTTTAATTTTATCCGCCATAATTATCATTCCTTCTATTTGGTGATCTCTTCCAGGTTCTTAATTATATCATTCAATTTATTGATATTCTCGCCGTAGCCAGTCCAATCCCCTGCTTTAAGCAGTTCGAGAGCTTTATCGTAATACTGGCGTGCCAATTTGGACAAATCCTGCACACTGTTGCCGGGAGCACCCGGAACAGCAGGAGGACTTCCGGGTTTAGCGGCAGCAGGCTGAGGGCTGGTAAATATGGCTACCAATGCATCCTCCAGGGTTTCCTCCATAACCACCTTATTGCCATAACCGGCTATAACACGTTTTAGTTCCGGCATCGAGCTGCTTTCAGCCTGCAAATAGAGAGGTTCAATATATAAAATGGAGTTGTTAATGGGTATAACCAGCAAATTACCCCTCAGTGTACTGGAGCCTTTTTGATCCCACAGGGTAAGCTGGCGTGATATTTCCGTATCCTGGTTTATGCGCGACTCAATCTGCATAGGACCATAAACAGTTTCTTGTTTAGGAAAACGGTAGACCAGCTTTTTGCCGTATTCATCGCCATCCATACGGGCGCACATCCAGGCTATCATGTTGGGTCGTCCGTTGGGCGTGTAAGGCAGCATCAAAATGTATTCCGCCTCTTCTTCACCGGGTAGACGCGTCACAACATAATAAGGTTCGATCTGTTTCTCCTTGTTCTGTATCAATTCTCCGGGTACTACCCAGTTGTCCTCCTTGTTATAAAAAACTCCCGGGTCGCTCATGTGGTAACTTCGATAAATCTCTGCCTGAATAGAAAACAAATCCACAGGATACCTAATATGGGCTTTCAGCCCTTGGGGCATATCTGCCAATGGTTTGTACAACCGTGGGAATATCCCTTGATAGGTCTTTATGATTGGGTCGTTGGCATCGGCTACGTAGAAATTAATCTCTCCGGTGTAGGCATCGGTTACTATTTTAACCGAATTCCGTATATAGTTGTTGCCGTCCTGGTCGAAAGGTTGTGAGTATGGATACTTATCAGAAAATGTATAGGCGTCCAGCATCCAATATAACTTACCGTCGTTGTTGACGACCATATAGGGATCGCCGTCATATTTTAGATAGGGAGCAATCATTCTGATTCGATCCTCAATGTTGCGATACATTAATATCTGACTGCTATTGCTAATATCGGAAGATAAGATCATCTTATAGTCCTTCAGGACCCAGCTTAACAGTAAGCGCCGGCCCCAGGAGTTAATTTTAACTCCATTATTGCCATGGTATTTGCTGTAAACATTGTCTGCTCCCTGGGGATAATCAAATTCTTTCTGCTTGGTATCAACGACAATATAGTTATCCGTTTTCTCACCAAAATAGATTTCCGGCTGCATGATTTGAATATCGGTAGTAAACTGCGGAGGTATGTCTTTAATGAAGAAATTGGGAAAGCCTTCCTGGGCTATTTCGTTGACCGGACTCATAACCAATCCATAACCGTGGGTGAACATCAGACGCTGGTTGACCCATGTCTTGGCAGGCTCGGGTAAACTGTTCTGCTCCATTTCCCGCGCTGAAAGCATTACCTGACGATATACGCCGTCAATATTATACCTATCAATGTCAACATCTTTGAAAACATAATAGGGTCGTAATTCCTGTAGGCTCCGGTAGGTGTCACCCAGAGGCTGCCAGTCCCAGAGGCGAATATTATCGATCGTAGCCCGATTGTTCTCTATATCTTTCATAGTGAGTTTATAATCAATTTTGAATTCCCGGGTATCGACTTTATCCAGTTCGTAAGCTTGACGTGTATATTTAATAGCCGATTCAATATATGGTTTCTCCCGGTTGAACTCATTGGGCTGAACTACCAGCTTCTGAACCAAGGTGGGATAGAGCCCCCCCATCAGAATGACAACAATGAGCCAAACTCCAATACTGTATATTATCCAGGCAAATTTCTTAATAAATATGTTAACAACGATCATAAGCGCTACCAATCCGGCAACTATCAGCAATACCCGGTAGGTCAACAGACGTGCGTAGATATCGGTGTAAGTGGCTCCATAATATAGTCCGTGGGGCGAAAATAGAATATCAAAAGTGGCCAGCTTATAGCCCCAGGCTTTCAATGCAAATACTGCCGCTATCAAAATGGAAAGGTGCCTTTTGGCAGAACTAAATTGCCTCCATTCCACAATAAAAAGCTCACTGGAAGCATTAATCAGGTAAAACAGTCCCGCCATTACTGCCATAATTAATAATATTGAAATCAAGGTTCCATAAATGAACTGGTAAAAAGACAGGTTGAAAAAATAATAACCAATATCGTGATAAAAAACCGGGTCGATAATTCCAAATTCAACGCGGTGGATATATTGTTGTACAACTATCCACTGATTCCCTAAAGTGCCACTCATTATTATAGCCATAAGCAGACTGATCCCCGCAAATGCCCAATTCGAATTACTACTTTGCAAAAACTGTGCCCATTGGGTTAGCTCAGGCTTATAATAAATTACCTGCCTGCCCTGGTTAATATCTTTAGGTCTTTCGGATTCGTTAAGAGCATTACGTCTGCAAATATAAAGGTTCAACCAAAATAATATTAGTGATGGTATAAATACACCGATCAGAAGAGTCATTTTACTTAGAAGAGTTGTAGTAAAAACACTTTCAAAACTAATCGATTTAAACCATAACCAATCGATATAATAGTCTGATAAGCTGGAAAGTGCAGCAATAACAATAATTATAACCAGAACCTTAATTAAACCGATATTTGATTTATGTTTCATTTAGACCCTCCCTATGATCTTCATGGTAAATTAAAACTTCACCTTGTCTCAGTACATCTTCACCCACATTATAACAGATTGATTGGCGGGGGTCAGGTTTCCTGCCTATTATTGCCATTTAAAGCAGGAATTATATCGATAAGAATGGAAAACAAGCATACGCTTATTGTCTAAACTTATGCTTGTGTATAGTAAGTTGGGATATTGCCATGATAATTGACGATTTTTTATCGCTTGCGAGGGGGTATTTCCAATGCCAGCTGCACTATCTTTTCCACCAGTTCTTCAAAGCTTATTCCGGCTGCTCTGGCAGCGTCAGGTACCAGGCTCATCTCTGTCATCCCTGGCAAAGTATTTATCTCTAAAACAAATGGATTGCCATTCCGGTCAACAATAAAGTCTATCCTCGAAAATCCCCGGCATCCTATAGACCTGTACACCTGTTCGCTCAATCTGATAACATCGGTATGAACATCCTCAGGTATTCGTGCGGGTATTATGTGCTGGCACATTCCGGGAGTGTATTTTGATTCATAATCATAGAATTCGTTGGCAGAGGTAATCTCTATCAATGGCAATACCTGAAGGCTTTCGTTGCCTAATACCGTTGAAGTAACTTCGGTACCGTCTATAAACTGCTCAACCAGCAGTTCGTTGTCATACTCAAAGGCCGCCGTAATAGCATCCATTATTTGCTCGGTTTTATCTACTATGAAGGTACCGATACTGGAACCCTGAGTGGCAGCTTTGATTACCATGGGCAGACCAATTCCTTCAAGCATTTGCCTGAGAACTCGATCCGGATCCGTAAATTCGTTTTTGTTAAGTATTATAAAGGGGGCCGTAGGAATACCTTCATATATCAAAATTTTTTTGGTTAGAACTTTGTTCATTCCTATGGCGCTGCTGGCAACTCCCGAACCGGTATAGGGAATGCCCAGTATTTCAAGTAGTCCCTGGATGGTTCCATCCTCTCCATCTTTGCCATGTAAAGCTATAAATACCAGATCCGGTTCGTATTCTGTTAGCTGCTGTATAGCAGTTCCCTTGAGATCCATCCCCAGTGCTTCGTAACCATTGCTCTTTAATGCGTTTAATACTGCCTGCCCACTGCGCAGGGAAACCTCTCGCTCTGCGGAATAACCGCCCATTAAAACCAGAATTTTTTTGCCCGGCACTAAAAAACACCTCCTTAATTAATATAGCATAATTGCGGCGATATCTTTCATTATATAAAACAAACCTGCTCCCCACACCTATCTATATCCCAAAATAAGTGATTCCTATGCGATTAAACTTTCATTATTATATTGAACCACTTTCCTAATTATGATAGAATTGAATCTGCTGAGTCATGGCAACGTAGGGGAGTAGCTCAATTGGAAGAGCATCGGTCTCCAAAACCGAGGGTCGCAGGTTCGAGCCCTGTCTCCCCTGCCATTAGAAAGCAAGATACCGCGCGGTTAGCGCGGTTTTTCTATTTTTATTATTTTGCATAATTTCTGTTTAGTGGACAATTGGTATTGTTTAAATCGGCAGTGTATTAAATATTTACCGCCTGTCAATACTCGTCATATAAGGTCGCAGGAGGTGCCGAGTATTGAAGTTGTTAGAAATTCTTTTTGGGAGCTTGCTGATATCCATTTTGTTAACTCAGCTATCTTTCTGGGGTCTTTTGGAAACCGGACATACGAGCTACATATTAGCTCTATTAATATGTACGGGTGCGACCATCTACATTTCCTATAATCTATATTTGTTAAAAACAGACCATAAGCCTGTGCAGAAGGAATACAGCTTCTATTATATAATAGGCAATCCCCCATCCCCGGATCTATTCGACCGCAACATTAGAAACAGGATGTAAAAAGAGAGGGTATCATAAACTGAACCCTCTCTTCAGATCGTCAAAAAAGTTAACTTTTCTATTTATCTTTCTCTTCCTTCTCCTGCTTGGCCTTGGCAATAATCTTCTCGGCATCCTGGGCGGGAACCTCTTCGTAATGATCCATTTCCATACGGAACTTACCCCTGCCCTGGGTAATTGACTTAAGATCTATAGTATAGCGACTCATCTCTGCCAGGGGTACCTGAGCTTTAACCAATTGTTTATTGCCTACCGGTTCCATGCCCATTACCCTGCCCCGTTTGCTATTTAGATCCCCTATTATGTCCCCCATATAGGTTTCCGGTATTTCTACCTCCACATTGACGATCGGTTCCAGCAAAACCGGCTTGGCTGACTCCACACCCTTTCTGAAGGCAATTTTAGCTGCCATCTTAAAGGCCATTTCTGAGGAGTCTACGGTATGATAAGAACCATCATAGAGAGTGGCCTTCACCCGGGTAACCGGATATCCGGCTAGAACCCCTTCATCCAATGCCTCCAGCAATCCTTTTTCTACTGCCGGGAAGTAGTTGCGCGGCACTGCGCCTCCAAATACATTTTCTTCAAATTTAAAAGCCTCTTCATCATTAGGCTCAAACTTGATCCATACATGCCCGTACTGACCATGGCCGCCACTTTGTTTCTTGTGCTTGCCCTCGACCTGTACGGTCGCCTTAATGGTTTCACGGTAGGGAATTCTCATGTCCTTGGCCACTACATCCACGCCAAATTTGCGGGCCAGTTTGTCGGTGATTATATCCATGTGGGTGTCTCCCATGGTCTTCATTATGGTCTGGTGAGTCTCTATGTTTTTTTCCACCGAAATAGTCGGGTCTTCTTCAATTATCCTTTGCAAAGCCCCGCTCAGTTTATCCTCATCACCCTTGCTCTTCGGCTCAATAGCCATGCTAAGGGTAGGCCGGGGAAAATTAATGGGTTCAAATACGTTAGCATTAGATTTCAACGACAGCGTATCCGAAGTGCTGGTATAGGCAAGCTTAGCTACGGCAGCGATATCACCGGCGTTAAGCTCCGAAACAGCAGACTGTTCCTTTCCGGTCATAACCAGCAACTGTGATATTTTTTCATCTTTTTCTTTGCTGGCATTGTATATCACACTATCGGCCTTCATCTTTCCGGTGAAAATGCGGAACATTGTTAGGCGGCCAATATAAGGATCAGCGATGGTTTTGAATACTTGCGCCTTAAAAGGCTCGTTGACAATATCTTTGCCTTCCGCTTGGGGATTGCGGTCAGGACTGGGAGAACAGTCAACTATAAAATCCATCAGGGGTTGAATAGCCATGTTTTTTGTGGAGGAACCGCAGAACACGAATACTGCCGAACCAGAAGCGGCAGCTTCTTTTAATCCACTCAAAACTTCGGCATCGCTAAGTTCTTCTCCATCCAGATATTTGCTCAGCAGTTCATCATTGGCCTCAGCAGCAGCTTCAATTAATTCCATCTTATACATTTCCACATCGTCCATCATATCGGCAGGAATCTCTCCTACAGACATTTTTCCGCTTCCCGGCTCAAATATGTAGGCCTTCATCTTGATAAGGTCCACAACACCTTTGAAGTTGTCCTCAGCTCCGATGGGAAGCTGTACGGGAACCACATTATCACTGAAGGCGGATTTGATTTGGTTCAATACCTTATAAAAATCGGCATTCTCGCGATCCATTTTATTAATGAAAGCTATTTTGGGCATGTCAGGATTATCGTCCCATACAATCTGAGTCTGAACTTCGACCCCGGCTGTAGCCGAGAACATCAGCAACATGCTATCAACAACCTGCAATGCGCCGCATACTTCAAAATAAAAGTCGGCATAACCTGGAGTATCGAGCAGGTTTATTTTGCAGTCTCGATATTCGCAGGGAACAAGAGCCGCACTAATAGTTATTTTTTTCTTGACCTCCTCGGGTAAAAAGTCGCCTACCGTATTTCCGTCATCTACCCTGCCCAACCTCTTGAGAACTCCGGTATTAAAAATCATTGCCTCGGCCAATGATGTCTTTCCAGTGCCTCCATGGCCTACGAGGGCAATATTACGAATTCCACCAGTAGGGTAAACCTTCATCAAATAACCTCCTCATATTTTTCTGCAACTGTAGAAATGGTACTATATTTTGCTGGAAGTAGCAAAATAAATCTCATTTAATTACCGTTTTTCTTTGGCGTATATAATTTCCAAAACAAAACCAGAGCCACAATTAAAAACAAGAATAGCTGATAGAAAAAAATACCTTTATAAATATCAACCAAAAAAGTGTAAGCAATACCCAGCGCCACTGGGAAAATCAAGGAGCGGGCTATGGGCTTGGGCGGATAATCGGGGTCTTTTCGCCTCTTCTGTATGTAAGACCAATTAAATAGTAAAACGAAGACCAAGGTATTTAACAAGAAGCTGAGCAGGCTCATAATTGTGGTCCCATTAAGACCGAAGCCAGCTTATTATCAAAAAGACGTTGATATTTATCGATCAGTTTATAATCGGTTAAATCCAGATGAACCGGGGTGATACTTATATAACCCTGCTTAACCGCATTAACATCGCTGTCCTGGTGCTGTTCTTCCTCCAACACTCCCCCACCCAACCAGTAATAGGTATTTCCACGGGGATCGTGCCGTTCATCAAAAAGATTGTCGTAATTCCTTACTCCCAATCTCGTAATTCTCATCCCTTTAATTTCCGCAGGCGGCAGGCAGGGAATATTTATATTCAATAAGGTGGTAAGGTCCAAGCCCTGTTCCATGACAGAAGATATCAATCGACAGGCAAAGCGGGCTGAATAGCTGAAATCTGATTCGCGCCGGTAGGTATCAAGGGAAACGGAAATGGAGGGCGCCCCCATAATGACACCTTCGGCGGCGGCAGAAACAGTGCCGGAGTACAGTACATCAGTCCCCAGGTTAGGGCCATGATTGATGCCCGACACCACCAGATCGATCTTTTCATCAATCAGGCGGCTAATAGCTAATTTAACACAATCAACCGGAGTGCCGCCGACAACCCAGCCGTGTTTAATGCCGGGTATTTTGGTCTCAACCGCTTTAATGGGATCAAAAACCGTGATAGAATGTCCGGTTCCACTCCTTTCCCGATCAGGGGCAACGACATATATCTCGGCAATGGTATTGAGTTCGTTGATTAAAGCATGAATACCTTTAGCGTTGATACCATCGTCGTTGGTTAATAGTATTCTCATTCGAAGGATACCTCCCGGGGCAGGAGTTTAATGTCCTTCAGCGGCCAGTAGGTTAAAAATGCTTTCCCCATCAGACTGTCGCGTTTTAACCAAACATTCCAGGCATGACTGTCATAGCTGTTATTGCGGTTGTCGCCCAATACAAAAAGACTGTCTTGAGGCACCACAACCGGACCGAAAGTATAATTCAAGGGCTCGGTGACATAAGGTTCTACCAAAGCGCGGCCGTTGATATACACCTTGTTGTTTTTCATCTCAACTGTTTCTCCGGGTAGCCCTATCACTCTTTTGAGGAAAGGTGTAGCTGAATGCAATTCCTCAGGTGGCTGAAACATAACCACGTCACCACGCTGGGGCTCTTTGAAACGGTAAATGAAACGGTTTAACATGACCCTATCCTGCAACTGAACGGTCTGCAGCATGGATCCGGTGGGTATGACTCTGCCTTCAATAACGAAGGCCCTCAAAACCATGGCTAAAACAAACGCAATCACAATTACGCTAATTGTCTCTTTTAGAAAATCCTTAAGTTCTTTGCTCATAGGCACCCCACTTTTTCCTTTATCGAAACTCATATAGATTAATAGTCATAATACCGTTGGCTTTGTCCTTTGTTATCCCAAACATTATATGCTTATTTTTAAGATTCTTATTAAGAAAGTCGACCACTTTTACCAGTTCATCGTGAACCGCAAAGTCTTTGCAAGCTATAAGTTCCAGTTTTCCGCGCTCCCCTTCCTCCAATGTCATTCCTTCCCCTTTCCACATCTATATATTTTAATTTAAGCCCGGAATAAATACAAGGTATGCAGACCGCAGGCTTCATTATATATATCAAATAAGGCCTATATGCTTGTGCATCTGCGGAATAATCCTGACATCCGGGATGTCTCGGCTACAAATCTTTTGCAGGGCTAACAGTCTATCAAAACCCGGGGCTATACTCTTTCCCAATGAACTTACCGGCTGTAAAACCAATGTAATTTCACGGTTGACACCGGCAATTATCTGCACTGCCTGCTTTATTTCTTCTTCATGGCTATTTTCATCAATAACTATTTTCACGTAGATGGGATGATGACCTGCCTCAATCAGAAACTGGGTATGCAGAAAGGAGCAATCTGTACCGGTGGCCGAAGCCAGTTTATAGTCCATGCTGATTAAATCCATATATGGTAGACATTCACTCAGTTGCTCATAAAGAGTGCCGTTGGTTTCCAGCAGCAGTTTATGACCCAGTTTTTTAAGACTTCTTCCCATAACACTAATGAAACCAGCCCACAGAAGAGGTTCTCCTCCAGTTAGACTAATCCATTGGGAGCTGAATGGTTTTATCAAAGCCAATACCTGTTCAACCGAAAGCGGGTTATCTACCTGATTAGATAAGTCCGTTCTCCCTGTCACCGGGCGTACGAGGCAAAACGGCTGCGGTTCAAAACTGTCCCGGGTATCACAGTAGACACAGCGAAGGTTGCAGCCCGCAAAACGGAGGAACACCTGGCGGCTGCCCACCAATAAACCCTCACCTTGAATACTCTCCATTATTTCTACCAGTCTAGCATTCACCCGTTATACCCCTTACCTTGCAACGGGCTTCGTATATACGCTCTAATTCCCTTTTATAACGCAGCATAATGCTTTCAGCAAAGGAGGAAATATCGTTAATACCCAGTTGTTTGAGCCCTATGGTCGGCACCGGGGTTCCCTCGGTTTCAATATTCAGCGCCGCATGGATTAGGGTTGATACCACAGACCGGGTCGCAATTGAAACAGATAATTTGTCCCGGTTGATATAGAGGTCATCACCGACCCGCTGGACAGCAATTTCATATTGTTCTAATTCCTCTTTTATAATGACCATTAACAAACGCTGCCGATAAACGGCCAATTCGAGATTAGTGTCAAAATGTTCTATGATAAAATTAAGCATCAGAGGTGAATAAATAGCCTCTTTTTCCCTCACATCGGCCAAATCCACCATGTTTTCCAACGGTACATTCACTATTCCGGTAAAAGCTACTCCTGCATCACCGAGAATGCCGTAATTACGGTAAACCCAATGGGCTTGCAGCTGAGATCCATCGTAGTTAACTTGATCTTCCAGCCATAAAGTCTTGATCATATTTAATCCCCACTTTCTCATATGCCTCGCGGTTTCTTATACATGAGGGACACTCCCCGCAGGGTTTAGGCCCGGAACGGTAACAGCTCCAGATCCATCCCCAGTTAAGCCCCAAAGCCATGGCAGTCCTAACAATCTCTATTTTATCCATATTCAAAACCAACGACTTGACTTCTACCCTATTTAGGGTTGAGTAGCTCAGGCTATGGGTGATCGCCTCCACAAATTCACGAGTATTATCGGGAAAATCAACTCCTTCCTCACGGTTGAATCCACAAATTACCCAGTCAGCTTCTAGATTCTCCGCGTAGCAGGCTGCCAGATTAATAATCAGACCATTGCGATTGGGAACCCAGGGAGATGTTTCCTCCCTTTGGCTATTCTCAATGATGCCCGATTCCATCTCCTGCATAAATGGCAGCTTTATTACCTTGTGCTCAATGCCATAATGTGAGCAAAAGGCCTGAGCGGATAAAATCTCATTGTTCCTGGCCTTCTGTCCGTAATCGATTGTAAGGGCCAGAATTATATCCGCTTGTTCTTTTGCCAACAGCATTGAAACTACCGAATCCAATCCTCCAGAAAGTAAGGCTATAGCCCGCATGTTCTTTCCTCCCGGTATACGGCGCAGCAGTTGGGGGATTCCCAAACCCTGACCATAATAAGATTTGTAGTAGTACTGGCGCTTCTGAATTCATTGTATATCTCGCGGGCAATGTTTTCCGCAGTTGGATTGATCCGGTCAAACGGACTGATCTCATTTAAAAAGCAGTGGTCATATCGATCCAAAATCTTGGCCAAAACGGCCTTTACTTCCCTGAAATCCATTACCATACCACTGTCATTCAGCTCCTCGCTGCAGATCTTAAGTTCCACCTTCCAGGTATGCCCGTGTACATTGCTGCACTGGCCCGGATAATCATTTAATCTATGCGCAGCAGCGAAATCCTGGGAAACCGAAATCTCAAACATTTGTGCAACCCCCTGTGTTGATATCGATAGATGAATAATAACTGATAATGTCAGTAATAGTGTTTACTTCTACATTATAAATACTACCATTAATTTAGTTTAAGAAAAAACCTATTCTTAGAAGCGAATTTACAAATCAGAATAGATCTGTAGGAAGGAATCACGTTCATCATGGAGAAATATTCCTTTGAGGTGATAATAATGGCTGAAGTCAGTGTATTTTTCGAAAAAAAATTTGTCTGTCCTATATGCCAGACTAATTTTACTTCCCTGGCCTGCAGAAGTTCTAAGATTCTTAGTGGTGAACGAGAATCTGATTTTCATGTTATTTATCAAGGGATAAGCCCCTTGCATTATTCCATTATTGTATGTCCGGTATGTAATTATGCGGCATCCAACAATTTATTTCCTAATCCGTTTAAACCCGCTATGGTTACTCAGCTGGCGACAGCGTTACTTAGACTGCCGCTGCATAAAGATGTGGATTTCTGCCATGAAAGGGATTTGGATACGGCTTTATTGAGTTTTAAACTGGCCATCCTTTCGGCCCAACTTAAGAGCGTTGACCCTGGTGAGCTGGCAGGACTATTACTGGCCGCAGCATGGGTGGCACGGGAATCCGGACAAAAAAACGTTGAGGCCACTTATATTGATGAAGCATTAAAACACTACCTGCAATCCTACCATAAATCCAGTATGCATGTGGGTAATATGAGCGACATGCAGGCTGCCTATCTAATCGGTGACTTGTATCTGCGCCAGGGCAACTACAAAGAAGCGATAAACTGGTTCAATATTGCTATTTTCCACCCGAATATTAAAAGCAACCCGGCTTTGGAGAAGATGGCCCGCGACAGGTGGGGCTTGGCTCGGGAGCTTGCGAAATCAAACCCGCAGCCTAACACGCCTGCAGATGACCAGTCTGGATCGCTTCAAGAAGCTCCTGTGGAAATCAAAACGGAATCTCCGGCTGATTCACCGACGACAACTCCCTCTCCTACAGTTAACCGTGGTAAAACCATGCAAATGAATGTGCATTTATACCATGACCAGATAGAATGGCTGAGCCAGATTGTAAATCGGGAGTACTCGGCCAGTAAAACATTGATCGGCAAAGAACAGATAGTGAGAGCCATAATCGATGTTGTGAAGGACAAATTGGATACCAACTTCCCGGTCGGGTTTACCAGCGAAGTGGAATTGCGGAACAAATTAGCGGCCTTGCTGGATTCCCAATAACTTGGTAATCTGATAACTTCTTGAAAAGCAAATGCGCTGGTTCATCGCCAGCGCATTTTAATCAAATCTTAATTAAGTTCCGGCTATTTTGCCAGTTCTTCCGCCAGAGCCCTGCTCTTCTCGGATAGGCGCATGGCAATATCTGCAGCATCTTTGTTTTTCCCCAATATCAGGGTTGATGCCAAATCGGCGAATATTCGTCTGAGATCCATAAATAGCTTCGTAACCATATTATCCAACCCCCTTGCAATATATTAATCTTATAAGAATAAACATGGTCAATAAAGACTTTAATATATACAAAGATTGTCGACAAAAGTCCAAATAAATCCGTATATATCTATATTATAGTTTCATTCTTGGCCTGCGGTCAATTAATTTAAATATTCCAGGCAGGTAAATACTTACTTCGCCAGGTATTTATTAGGGTAGCTTAATGATTAATTGCTCTACTATTTTACTAATATCCTCGGAGACATAATCCTCAATCTTGCCCTGATCAACCAGGCTATTTAGGCTAATGTCCCAGGGTAAGCCGCCCAGAAAATCAATGCCGGTATCTTGGGCCACCTGAGCGCCCTGGCTGTGCCCAAATATCTCCAACTTCTCCTGGCAATGCGAGCACACCGCATAACTCATATTTTCGACCAGTCCTAAAATCGGTATATTCATTTTTTGAGCCATTTTAATAGTCTTTTTGACCACCATAAACGCTAAATCCTGGGGTGAAGATACTATTACAATCCCATTTACCGGTAATGATTGCATGACCGTTAGGGGCACATCACCGGTTCCGGGAGGCAAATCAACTATCATATAGTCCAGTTCACCCCAATCAACCTCTCCCCAGAATTGATTGACTGCGCCGGCCAGCATCGGACCTCTCCATACCACCGGATCATCTTCGTTCGGTAAAAAGAAATTTATAGACATTATCTTAATACCCATTCCGGTGGCGGGTGGAATAATGCCATATTCGGTCGCCTTTAAGTTAATATTGCGGATACCAAAGGCTTTAGGTTGACTGGGTCCCGTTATATCAGCATCCATAATCCCTACCGTTTTTCCGGCCCGGTTTAAACTGGCAGCCAAAAGCCCGGTAACGGAGGATTTCCCGACCCCACCCTTGCCGCTCATTACCACGATTATATTGCGAATATGGTTTAATGACCCGACCAAAGATTTTTCTGCCTGCGTTCCACAATCGGCGGGATCTATACCGCAGCCTCCATTGGACGGGCAGGTGTTGCATTTATTAGACATGTTTTTTCTCCTTTCAATTTGACCGGCGAGAAGATAAAGAATTAGTGTTAACAGAGTACTAGATTGTTCCATAGATTATTGTATCGGCATATTCTGGATTATGCAATCCATTATTCATTTGAATTCAGTCCATTTGACTGTTCCTGGATAACCTGCTTCAATCTATTCTTATACACGTTGTTATCTAAAGCATTTCTCTTCCGGGGTCCACCTATACGTTCACCTGCCCTGCGGGCCTTTTGATTAATAAATCTTTGCATCAGCAATCCTTCTATGTTATTGGGAGTAAACTCTTTGCCCAAAGGATGAATAGCTCGTCCTCCTTTAGCCAGCACCATGGAAGCCAGGCCGTAATCCTGGGTTATTACAATGTCTCCTGACCGGGTACGGTTAATAATCGCCATATCAGCAGCCTCGGCTATGCTGTCAACCATCACAACTTCCCCGTAATCACTCGCTATCTCATGATTAATATTTGATACCATAATCAATTCCAGGCAGTATTCCTGAGCTATTTTTTCGGTAATGTCTTTTACCGGACAAGCATCGGCATCTACCAAAATTTTCATGATCGCCTCCTGTTGTGGCCCAACCCGGGGCCAGGTGCTGTAATTTAGGGGGCAGTTATTTCCCTTAAGCTATATTATATTTCATGTTATCATTATTGAGTAAATGTTAGTGTAAGCATAGTTACTATTTATCCGTATTAATATATGGATGGGAACGGAGGTAATCATACCTTGTTTACCGACGAAATGCTAACCGCCCGGATTTTGAGCGGGGAAATTTCGGCTTTTGAAGAACTGGTGGACCGCTACAAAAGATCGGTCTTTAATATTATATACCGCATGACCGCACAGTACCAGGAAGCCGAGGATATTTCGCAAGAGGTTTTCCTAACCGTCTATCAAAAACTTTATCAATTCGATAGCAGCAAAAGGTTTGCACCATGGATTCATCGCATTGCTATTAATACCTGTATAAGTTCGCTGCGCAAAAAGAACAAAGTGGTATTGTTGAATTTCGATGATTCCTATGCTAACCAGCTTGAACCCGACCAGTATCAGCATTATACAGATCCGGATATTAACCTGGAACGCGCCGAACTTAAGGAGGAAATAAAGGCCGCTCTGTTGGAAATCCCAGAAAGCTACCGCTCGGTTCTCATCATGCGGTACCAACTAGATTTGAACAACCTGGAAATTGCTGAAACCCTGGGTGTATCTAAGGAGAATGTAGAGGTGCGAATCCACCGGGCTCGAAAATCGCTGCGGAAAGTAATAATTAAGAGATGGGAAGAAAGGGGGAGAATAGATGAACTGCCAAGAATTTAATGACAATATTTATGATTATTGTGATGGCAGCCTATCCCCCGCCCTACAGTCCCAGATCACCGGACATATAGGCGAATGTCAGGTCTGTCGCAACAACTATCATTTGACTATGCTTGAAAATGAAGTATTAAGTGATGTTAGTGATATCCCCGCACTCCCAATACATTTTACTGCGCAGCTGATGGAAGCCTTACCTTCTAATCAGGGGCTCAAACCCATGGCGCCGCTTCTTATCATGAACAAAAATGTTTCCCGCAGAGCAAAAGGCACGGCCTGGCTAAGTAGTTTGATAGCTATGGCGGCAGTGATCGCTCTGTGTATATATTGGCCGAATCTTACAAGTATGTTTAACCAGACTAATGTGGCCGGAAATTATGATAACCTTAAACAACCTGCAACTTTGGGTGAAATCCCCAACCCAGGATATGGCAACCCTTCTCAATCCTCTACTCCGGTTAGCGATTCTAAGGCTTCTAAACAGGAACTGCCAGAAACCTCGACAGCCCCGTTAGCAGATCAGCAATCCAAGACCAATGCAGATGTAAACAAGCCTGTGCAGATAGCCAAAAGCGAAATAAATGCAGTCCCGCCCGTACAGTCCTCTGTACCTACCGGCTCTGAGGTAATGAAGCGATCGACCACGAATGAGGTTGATAGGTCTATTCGCTTCGACAGCCAGTCAGCCGACCTTGATCTCCAGTCTCTGGTTCCCCAGAATATACCTGCTCGCCTTAAACTTATACCGGAGGGCAATCACGGAGAAAAGGAAATTGTTTTTAATTACGCCAGCCAGGATGGAAAGGAAACCCTTCAGTTGAAGCTGGTTCCCTACGCGGAAATAGTTACGGCAACTGGGCCTATGAGCAATGTTTTCGCCATGGACAGTATACCCTCAGTGAGCAGGGATATTCAGGTGGGTAATAAAAAGATTACGGTAAGCTTCTCCGGCAATATGCCTGCAGCAGAATTAAGCAAGCTGGCTGACACCATCACCTTTAAGGAGGAAACTCTTCCCCTTAAATCTCAGCCATAAAAAATACCGGTTGTTTACTTTAAATCGCAATACTATCTATGATTACATTGATTATCAAACAAATGTTTTGTTAATCCAGCCAACAATTCATTAATAGCAGCCACTCTTTCTTCATAAAAGCAGATTTGTTTAACAAAGAAATAAAAATGGGCAGTATTTTACGTTATATTTACGTAAAATGCTGCCCATTAATGCTGTATGGTTATTTGCAATGAATTATCATTTCTATTCTATTTTTTAAGAAGCGATATTTCTTTCCTCGTAATGGGAGAATTCCATGGAAAAACCGGCCCGCCCCTGGGTGCCTGATCTCAGAACGGTTGAATAGCCGAACATTTCTGCCAGAGGCACGAAACCTCTAATGATTTGGGTATTGTTTAGCATCTCCATAGAATCCAGCTTGCCTCTCCGGTTGCTGATGTTGTTAATAATATTGCCGGTAAATTCCTCCGGAGAGGTGACTTCCAGCCGCATTACCGGTTCAAGCAGCATCGGTTTGGCCTTTTTCAAACACTCCTTGGTGGCAATCATGGCTGCAGCCCTAAAAGCCATTTCCGATGAGTCAACTTCGTGGAACGATCCGTCCAAAAGGCTCACTTTGACGTTTACCACCGGATAGCCTTTGAGCACACCCTCTTCGAGAGCTTGTTTTACGCCGGATTCTACCGCTGGTATATATTCTCGCGGAATTGCCCCGCCGACTATCTTGCTTTCAAATACGAAGCCTTCCCCCGGCTCCATTTTTAATACCACATGAGCAAACTGGCCTTTTCCACCCGTCTGTTTGACATAACGGGTCACATGTTCGGCGGCTTGACTGATCGTCTCCTTATAGGCAACTTCCGGTTGACCTATATTTACATCCACCCGAAATTCTTTAGCCAGACGCTCGGCAATAATCTCCAGGTGCAATTCCCCCATTCCCGATAGCAGGGTCTGACCGGTTTCTTTGTTATAAGTCATTCTAAAAGTTGGGTCTTCAGCCGATATTTTAGCTAAGGCCTCGGATATTTTATTCTGATCCGACTGGGTGCGGGGCTCAATGGCAATCTGAATTACCGGTTCGGGGAAATCAATAGATTCCAGCAGAATGGGATTATTTTCGCTGCAGACCGTATCTCCGGTAGCAACATCTTTTAGTCCTATAAAAGCGGCAATATCTCCGGCTTTTACCTCTTCCACTTCTTCGCGGTGATTGGCATGCATTTTCACCAGACGACCTACCCGCTCTTTCTTTTGCTTGCTGCTGTTATATATATAGGAACCGGCCTTAATCGACCCCGAATATACCCGGGCGAAAGCCAGTTTTCCCACATGCCTGTCGCTGACTATTTTGAAAATCAGGGCGGAAAAGTCGGTAGAAGAATCGGCACTAATTTCGATGCTCTCCCCGCTATTTATGTCAATAGCCTTCGCCGGTTCCACTTCCAGCGGGGAGGGAAGAAAGTCCACCACTGAGTCCAGTAATGTCTGGACCCCTATATTGCGATAGGAACTGCCGCAAATAACGGGAACCATGCTGGCATCGATTACATTTTTTCTAACTATTTCGATTAGAAGATTTTCGGGTATGTCTCCATCGTTATAATATATTTCCAGCAGGTTTTCGTTAGTTTCAGCCAGGCTTTCAATCATGTCCAAACGCCATTTCTTGGCTTCGGCCATATATTTATCGGGAATCAAAGTCTCTTGGACTTCAGTTCCCAGATTCCCCGAGAAAGTCTGATAGTTCATTTTTACCAGATCGATTATGCCGGTAAAAACCTCGTCTTCAAAAACCGGAAGGGTTAAAACCAGTGGTTTGGCTCCCAGCCTTTTCCGAATTTGCTCAACTACCGAATAGAAGTCGGCTCCTACGGCATCCATTTTATTAACATAAGCCATCCGCGGTACCTTGTACTTATCAGCCTGTCTCCATACGGTTTCCGACTGGGGTTCGACTCCGCCCTTGGCACAGAATATTACTACTGCCCCATCGAGGATGCGCAGACTTCTTTCCACTTCGGCGGTAAAATCCACATGTCCGGGTGTATCAATAATGTTAATGCTAACGCCCTTCCATACGCATTTGGTAGCGGCGGAAGTAACGGTAATGCCGCGTTCTTTTTCCACTTCCAGATAATCCATAACGCTTTCGCCATTATGAGTCTCCCCTATTTTATGGGTTAGACCGGTATAATATAAAATTCTTTCCGTGGTAGTAGTCTTGCCCGCATCAATGTGGGCAATAATCCCTATGTTCCTTAAATCTCTTAACATTGGCTCTTTCCTTTCATCACGCAGGTACACAAAAATTAACGGCATTACAATTTCGTAGTGCCGCAAGCATCCGGGGACAATTACTATAACCAGGTAGTTATTGAGCAAAGCCCGAGTTTATATAATATTATCTTTTTTTTACTTTGTCAAATACATGCCCTTTACATCTTGTTTACTATTTCAGCAGGGGAGATATCACCTTAAACTCAGGACTGCCTGCCACTTTCAGCAAATCAAAAAGAACCGTCTCGGTATTGGTAACCACAGCTCCCAAATCCTTCATAAGATCCAACCCATTCAGGTAATTCTCTTTATAGCGCGAACAGACCGCATCTTTAACCACATGAACGTTATAACCGGCATCAACCAAATCACGGGTAGTTTGAAATACACAAACGTGAGTCTCGCTGCCTGTAATCAGGACGGTCCGGCGACCCAAGTCCTTGAGCATACCTGTCAATCCGGAATAAGCTGAAAACTCGGTTTTATCTATATACCTGTACTCCGGCAGGTTTGCCTTGATCTCATCTACGGTAGCACCCAAACCGCGCGGATATTGTTCTGTCACAATAACCGGGATTCCCATTTGCCCGGTTAAGGCTAAAAGCAAATTGGTATTCTTGTAGACTTTTTCTTTTTTTCCCATAGCTTTCATCAGTTTTTCCTGCAAATCAATAACCACTAATACCACATCGTCTTTATCTAATTTATACTTGCCCTCCATATATGCCCCTCCTTATCTTTCATTAAGGTATAATATACTCTTAGGAGTATGTAACAATTTTACTCATTCGATGCTATAGGCGGCAAGGGTTTTATTGCGGCGTCATTATAACAGGTATTTTTTAATAGACTTACAGTAAGCAGGCTCAGGATAAAGATATCTACCGGGGAGGATTCAGTTTGAAAAAAAACATATTATTAATTCTAATCCCGGCATTATTCATTTTCACTCTGCTCATCAATTACAGCATTTTTTACCAGGAAGTTAATCCGTGGCAGTTGGCTGGGGCGGCAAGCCGTCTGGCTCTGCATCATCAAAATGTTGAGGCTATATCCACTCATCCCGAACAATACCTGGTTAAAACCGTAGATGGAATCGATTCCTTTGTCTCCCTGATGCATAATCGCGGCTGGACCTTTAAAGAACGGTTGGGTGCAGCTATAGTGTTCATTAAAAACGGTGAACAGCTTACTACCGTGGGGCGCATGTATTCAAGGCATTATATGATTGTAAGTATTCCGGATTCCTATGCGCTGGCCATGGAAAACAACCCGCCCGAAACCATAACTCTCGTTGCTACCGGAGATATTCTGATGCACAATACGGTTATCGCCTCAGGCAAACAAGGTGATAATTATAATTTCGATCATCTCTATGCCCCTATCAAGCATTTGATTGAACAAGGTGATTATGCCTCAGTAAATCTTGAATCCGCTCTGGCCGGTCCCAACAGCGGTTATACCGGTTACCCAACTTTCAACAGCCCCGACAGCATGGCCTCTGCCTTAAAAAATGCCGGTTTCGACTTAGTAGTGACCGCCAGCAACCATACTATGGATCGCGGCTACCAGGGTGCTCTACGAACTATGGATGTACTCCGCCAGGCAGGTCTGGACACCACCGGAACATTCAAGTCCCCGGAGGATAAGAAAACGTATCTGATTAAGAATATTCGCGGTGTAAAGGTCGGCTATCTGGCATACAGTTATGGTACCAACGGCATTGCCCTCCCCGCAGATAAGCCCTATTTCTTTAATATGCTGGATAAAGATAAGGTCATTGCCGATATTTCTGCGCTGCGTCCCCAGGTTGATTTAGTAGTGCTGATCCTGCACTGGGGAGTTGAATATAGCCCTTATCCAACCGAACAACAAAGAAAACTGGCCACCGAGTTTTTCCAGCGGGGAGCTGATGTAATCCTGGGCAGCCATCCCCACGTTATTCAGCCCATGGAAACCATGCAGATAAACGGCCGCGATAAATTTGTCATCTATTCGATGGGAAATTCAATGGGCAACCAAAACGGCGTGGAACGCAACAGCGGGGTTATTTTGAAACTTCAGTTCACCAAGAACTATCAGGCGGGTGAAACCACTTTGACCGGAGTAAGTTATACCCCGATATATATGCATCCTTATCATGTTAATAGCCGCCTGAGCTTCAGGGCCGTGCCGATTGAAGAAACCATTAAATCAATCCAGGCCGGCCAAGATCCCTATTTAGGAACTGATAGCATTCCCCTGCTGCAAAAAGTTCTGGCCGATACCAAAAAGCAACTCACCCTGCCTTTGCGCTAGGATATCTGATTTATGTATGCCCAATGCCATTTTTTGCTACAATAACAGTAGACTAAAAAATGAAGGAGGTTCGGGCTTGAATAACAACGAATTATCAATAATTAAAACGGCCATTATTAATGAAATGGAAGGCGAGAAATTTTATCGTGAAGCCGCCCAAAGAACAAAGAATTCCGATACCGCCAATTCATTTCTCCACCTCGCAGAGGAAGAAAAGCGGCATCAGGATATGTTAAGGGATATGGCGGATCAAATTGCGAAAGGTCAAAACGTCATTCTGGACGGGATTCTGCAGGGAGTACCTTCACCGCAAATATTTTCCGCAGTTAAGTCCGGTGATTTGGAGGATGCCCTGGAAATATCGGTTTTCCATATCGGTATATTAATCGAAAAGGCCTCTATGGATTTCTATCGTCAGGCCGCGCAAACTACTTCTATAGAAAGCGCCCGTTCGCTATATGAACATCTGGCGGATTGGGAAAGGCATCATCTCGACGAGATGGAGAATGTCTATGATTTTATAACCGAAGCCTGGTGGGATAAACAGTCGTATTCCCCTTCCTAATAAAACGGTCTATTACAAAAACAGTACTGCATTTCTGATGGAATATATGGTATAATATCACTTGCTGTGGGGGCGTGGCTCAGCTGGGAGAGCACCTCGTTCGCAACGAGGGGGTCAGGGGTTCGAATCCCCTCGTCTCCACCAGATTTGAAGCTATCTTACCGCTCCAACTGTTGCATAACTGTTGCATAACTGGCAGAAAACTATATCCAGGGATGCCGCCCTGGATATAGAAAGTATAGGGTTTATATTTCTGTTTTTACTTTTTTATCCTTCTTTTTTAGAAGGATTTTTTCTTGTCATAATGTAGTCGTTTAATTTGTTGGCCGCAAGCTTTTTCATTTCCCAAAAAATATGGGTGTAGTCATCAGTCGTAGCTGATTTTTCGTGACCCATGAGTTCTTGACGGATTTTTGGGTCGATGCCTATTTCCTGCATCCGAGTAACATAGGTATGCCTTAGTCCGTGAAGATTAAAGTTTTCAATACATGCTTTCTTAATAATTCTTGAAAATATTCGATTGTAATTTCTGGGTTCTATGGGAGTGCCTATCGAAGTGCAGAATACTAAATTCTGATCCTGATACATTGGCCCGGCTTTAAGCTTTTCTGCCGCCTGTCTCGCCTTATGTTTTTTTAATTGTTCCATAAATTCTTGCGGAAGAGGAACTACGCGATAACTTTTCTTCGATTTTAAAGGCTCTAGGCTAAGCCTGGATTCATCAGTTACCTTGTCTTTAATACGCAATAAATTCCGTTGGACATTTACTGAACATTCATCAAAGTTAAAATCAGGCCATTCTACTCCAAGATTTTCCCCACGTCTTAACCCGCCATAAAGTCCTAATAAAAATGAAACTTGCAACCGTTCTTTTTTAAGAGAATTTTCAAAAATGTCCTGCTCATCACAGGATAAAGAACGAACTTCTTTTTGATTCCTCGGCTTCAGAGTGGTTGCTTTCGCCGGGTTATATGGAATTTTTCTTTCTGCTTCTGCCTGCTCTAAACTTAGAAACAAAATAGAATGTATCCGTTCCACGCTGCTGGGTGATAAACCGCCCTTTCCATCTATTCGCCCCTTTTCATATTTATTATTGTAGAATTTCTGAATTCGTTTTGTTGTTAAGTCTTTTAATTTTATCTTTCCGATTTGCGGTTTGATATGAATTCGAATAAACATTTGATAACTTTCATAGGTTTTGTGACGGAGAACATTTTTCATATGATCCCCAAGCCATTCATCGAGCCATTGTGCAACAGTTTGGTTTGAATCAGTAAACTTGCCCTCATTCACCAAAACCGAAACTTTTGCGAGCTTTTTAACTACATCCGATCTAGTTTTGCCATAAACAGCTTTCCGCTTTGGCTTCCCAGATATTGGGTCATAACTAACTACTGCCTGCCCTACCCAGAGTTTATCCTCCGCTCTTTGATAGATTGTTCCCTCCCCTCTTCCTCTGCGTTTTTTCTTCTTTTTGATTTCTTCAGACAAATACATCACTTCCTTATATAAAATTAACTAAATAATACCTCTTGCTTGACATTCAAACCAGTCCTTTAAGAGAGTTTTCGAAACCCGGTACTGTCTGCCGAACTTTACTGCCGGGAAATTTTCGCGTCTGCAAAGTTCATATGCTTGATTTGTTCCAATTTGCATTAATTCTGCAACTTGGGGAACCTTTAATGCTTCAGGGTAATCCTCCCACCGTAGTTCAGTTCTTGACATTAATTATTCCTCCTTATTAATTCGGCATAAAAAAGCGGCTCCCGAAGGAACCGCGAAAGGGTTATGCTATAAACTGTTTATTATTAAGATGACATGACGTTAATTCTACTTTGACTATAAAAAGCTCTATGGACTATCTCTGTTTGATGCGCCATGATCCTACGCACAATAAAGGGATCGAACTGCATTTCAGCTTTGTCCAAGAGTTCAACTGCCGCCTCTCCCAAAGTAACCTGTTGCCGGTAAGGCCGGTAAGATACCATCGCATCAAAGGCATCTGCTATAGCAATTACCCTACCAAACAAGGGAATACGCTCACCTTTTAGTTTGTTTGGATACCCATCTCCATTAAAATACTCATGGTGAGAGATTATACCTTTAATTACAGCCTGTGAGCATTTTTCCCTAATAGGTTTTAATAGGCGCAAGGCATAGTTAGGATGTTTTCGTAATGCTTTCCAATCCGCATCTAGCAACTTGCCAGGATGGGTTAAGATGCTTTTTGAAATATACATTTTCCCAAGATCGTGCAAATAAGCAGAATAAGATAATTCGCCCAGCTCATCAGCCGTTAAATCTATACATTCACCAATAAACAATGATAAATTCGCTACTCTTACTGAATGTAAATACGTACTATCATCATACTGCTTTATCTTACCAAGAAAAAAACATACTGACGTTTTAATTGAATCCATTTTGATACACTAACTATTATGCCTGAATATGACATACAGGAAATAGTAGTCCTCCTTAATTATCTTAGGCCAATACTCAAATCCCCCCTCTCTTATCATTAAATTTATCGGGCAATGGCCAAATTGGCCTAATATAATAATATTGCTATCGATAATGATCGTGGCAATACCATGTTTATTAAAAAGTGTTTTTTTCTTTTTAAGACACCTGTGTTGGGCTGTTGTGTCGAGCAGATTGGACAAGGATCCGAGCCTTGAAAAATCTGCTCTCCATAAGCCCAACAGTATATCGTTCTCATGGATTCCTCCTTTCGCGTTCGACAATTACGCATTGTGGCGTTTAGACAGTGTTGGAGCATAATTATGTGGATAGACCAAACGTTTCATTTTACCGCTACTAATATTTATAACCACGATAATACCAGGTGGCCTTTTTAGTACCTTCCAGTTATTTGGGTTCAAATTATGCTCCGATAAAAATATTTTTTGTTTTCTAGTTGGATTTTTCCCTTTTATTACGCATCCCTCCCTCCTAATAAAAAACGCCCACATAGTAGCGTTAGCTTGCTAAGCGGGCGTTCTAATTGATTATATTTTCAGAGTATTACCACTGTATTTAATAGTATACGTTTTATTGCCGATTGATACAGGGATACTATTTCCTATCGGTTTGCCTATTTTTACCTTCACCACCTGATTACCGCTTGTGGCGGTCAGTATGCCGGTGCTTTCATCAAAGGCAGTAGTTACCCCCAGACCGTCAAGTAGGCTTTTTACAGGAGCGAACGATTGCCCCTTATTGTATGTTACGTTTACCCCATACGGGCTTGTGCCGTTAGCAACAAAGGCTTTCGCAGTATCTGCCACCGGATTAGTGCTTGATTTACCGACGGCATAGGCAGCTCCTAGAGACAGCACAAAAACAAGCATCAAAGAAACTACCAACAGTTTTCTTTTCAAACCAATCACCTTCCTTATATAAATACGGTGCTATTAATTATTTCTGGGTACCACCTCCCTTAATAAAAAACTTCGACATTGAGACTAATATGAGGGGTCAAAAAAAACCCTCCTATTAAAAGAAGGGTCCTGAAAAAGCTATAGATTGATTATTTAATATTTAGCGCATCATTATTGGAATGCGCACTACCTACGCCTCTAAAATTGCCTTTATATTATTGAGCTTGTTAAAAAAGGCCTCTTTACTTATTGTTTTAACTGCATTATGATTTTCCATAAAATTTTTAATAGCAATCCCAGTGCCGGTAGTAAAAGAAAGACTATAAGAGAAGTGAATATTGCCATCAGTAATTGTGACTTCCCTTAGTCCTTGTGAATTTATCCAGATGCCGAGATAGCAAGCCCTATTGCTTCCATTGCGTCCTTCAAGATAAACATTTTTTATGTCTTCTATTTCAATTTCTTTCGTTTCGGTAACGAATTTACTTTTTGTGTAAGATATTTTTTCCAATGATTTTCCTCCTTCCCCGCTTGGCGGGATCTATTCGCTATAACTTCCTATAAACTGGTAAAAATGACGTTTCTCTCACGCCTGCCGGGTATGTGTCTCCGATGCCAGCTGCGGGATCGTAGTATATCCCTCCGCTATAAACCGTCCAGTGCGTGTATTTTGCCCCCTCGAAATGTAAGACCACCATGCAAAGGGGTGACTTCTGTTGCTTTTTTATCCTTATGAGGCTGTCTCCACAGGTTATGCCGAGGCTCCGTAGTGCCTTGATAATATCTTTTGTGGTTGTGCAGCCTCTTTTGCCAAATGCCGATATGGAATCTTCGAGGGTGATGTCGGCTATCATGGCAACACAGGCCTGCCCGCAGAGATTTGAGTTCTCAGGTTGACGAATATACCTTTTGATGTTCCCCACCCCCCCTTATGTCGCAGTTTTAACATAATGTTCATTAAACAACCTTTTCGATTTGTCCGGAAGACCCTGGATATCTTTTTGTTTCATACTTACCACCTGTCTTGTTTATAAAATATAAGCGCCGGTACATATTGCGACTTGCCGGGGTGTAGTTGGACAACGTAATAATCCTGTCCCTGCAAGCCGCATTCAGCCATCTTTTGTTCAACTGCCGTTTGGTCAGTTGTAAATGTCGCCACAATATATGGTCTGCTTCCTGGGGATATTTTTGATACTTCAGATAAAGCCTCTATGCAGTGATCGCATAGGGGTGACCATATTAAGGCCGGCTTTATCGCTAAGTCCAAAATCGCCTCTGAACCATCAGGTTTCTTTGCATTCAGATATCGACTATCTGCGGCCTGGTGATTCAAAGTTGTTGCGAGCTGGCTAATTCCTGAATTTACTTCTGCGGCAGCTACCAGTTTAGTTTCAGATATTACAGGTATTGCCGGATTTACAAATAGTAAAGCGCTTGTCACAACCAGCAAAAGCCCTGCAAATGACATACCTACCTTATTTCTCCCTGGAGGCAACAACCATATACAATAACGCTAATAACACTTCCAGTGAAAAGAATACAATGCATAGAGGGCATACGGAATAGGTCAACACCCAGCCATATACCAGTAACCCCGTATGAAATATAACTCCGCCAAATATAATTGTCCTGGCACTCCAAGAACGCTTTCCATAGAATGCCAGGAAAGCTGATATGAGATAATATATTGGTGCCCACAGATACCACGATCTACCAAAAACGCCCGGTATAGAGGCGCACGAAGCAGCATAACAAACAGTTTGCGGATCGGCCCACCATACTACTAATGAGGCCGCCGCCAATGCGATATAAAATAGTCCCAGCATTTAATACCTCCTTATAAAATTTATCCCAATAAAAAAGGGCCGCTTTTCAGCAGCCCCGCAATTTTTAATATTATATTTCTCCGGCCATTTGAAGAATCCAGTAGATCGTTACATATACCTCGTCTTTGGTAACGCCAGTTTGTAATTGGCTACGGCTTGAAGCCCATGCATTAATTTCTTCTTGGTAAACTTTTTCAGCGAGTGGCGAACTAATAAATATATCTTGAACAATTTTGGCTAGGCGTGTGCCAGTAATGTTTATCCCACTTGTGGCCGGTATGGTTCCTCCTATCGAATCCTGGATAAACTTAGCAACATCGGACTCTGAAAGAGAGGCTAAATCTAATCCTTTGGCTTCAAAATAGTTATTTGCCGTGTTAGCCCATCCGGATGCTTGCGTATCTCTTGATTGTGATACTTGGCCAGAACTACTTGCAGTAGTTGCGGCAGTTGAACTCGTTGAAGTGGTTGATCCTGACCCACTTGATCCGCCAGAGCCACCTGAAGAAGTCCCCGTACCTGTCTCGACTACAGTAACCAAAACCTTCCTTTGTGTATTATTGTGTGCAATTGTTATAGTAGTTTGGCCAGTTGCTAAACCGGTTACTTGTCCAGCAGTTGCTTCCGCTATATCACTATCGTCAGCTACCCATACGGCATTATCCGTTATATCGGTACCATTCAGGGTGGCCTTAAAGCTTGTGGTCTTCTTCAAGCTCAACGTTGCAGTTGTGGGCTCTACTACCAGGTTTGCTGTAGAAGAATCCGTTTGTGGCAGTCCTATGATTCTTATTTCGGCTATCCGGTCTCCAACCTGGATAGTAATGATAGCTTCACCGGAACCCACCACATGAATCGTTCCATCAGAATCCACAGTACATACCGACGGATCGCTTGTAGTATAAGTCGCATCACCTGAAATCAATGGCGTTATTTTAATAACGCTTCCTACTGTAAGCTGCGAATTGCCGAGATTCACCGGCAATGTCTGCTCCGTACCTGTATATATTCCAGATATCGCTATTGGTGATCCCTGGCTGGTTGCATATTGCACTGTGAAGCTACCCGCTTCCATATCTGAAGGTAGAGGGTAGTTGCCAACAAATATCGCAGATGATACTTCAGACAAGGTCACTGTTGGGTTTCCTGGCGCGCCGAATATCTGTGCCGTTATTTCTGTTGCTGTCGTATTCGGGTCGTTAACTGTGATTATCACGGATTCGCCTGCACCGTAAGTCACCTTGTCGATATTAATGCTCGTCAAAGCCAGTGGGATTGATACAGTGATTGGTGATAATTCAATTGTCCCCGAAGACGTAATAGCTTCAATCCGATAAATATAGCTTTGCCCAGGCTGCACGTTCGTGTCCGTGTACTGTGCAACGGTGCCCGTGTAGATCAGCACATCATCCCGGTATAACCTATACTCAGAAGCACCCGCAACAGTATCCCACGTTAAGGTTGCTGAGTCAGAATCTACGGTTCCTGAGCGGATTTCCGGGACCACGGCTGCTGGTACTGTAACGGATACCGATGGAATCTCCACATTTCCTACAGGAGTAACCGCAATAATTATATATGTGTGCTCCCCGGCAGAAGCCGTAGTATCCGTCCACTGCAAATCCGTACCACTGTAAATCAAAATCCCGTCCCGATATACCTGGTATTCTGTAGCCCCTGCAACTGGTTCCCACATCAGCGGTACTGATTGTGCGGAGACATCCCCTATGCTCACGGCCTCTTGTGATGCTGTATTTACCGTTATAGTCTCACCCTCAATATTACCTGTAGGCGTAACGGCAAATACCTGATATAAATACGATGTCCCTGGAGTAAGTCCAGAATCCTCAAATGATGTGCTAGTCCCTGTATAAACCATCTCCCCGTTTCTGTATACCTGATATCCAGTTGCGCCGGGAACCGAACTCCACTGGATTGTGGCGCTTGTATCCGTGGTATTTGCCTGGGGAATGATTGAAATGCTTTCAATCGAAAAGGCTACGCTTGAACTCGCCTGATTGCCTGCGGTATCTACAGCAGTAATTGATATCACATATTGCCCTGGGGCTGATAGTGAATTACCGGATTGCCAGGTTATTAAACTACCGTTGCAGGTTGCGTTTACCGTCGAGGTAACGCTATCCTGAACATTTATTAATGGGGCTATGGATGTATAGTAAGTCTGCCCACCAGTAACCCCCGTAATCGTTATTATGGGCGGCGTAACGTCTGGCTCTATAATGGTAAAGTTAAGCGCCTTTGTGCAGCTATTTCCTACTGCATCAGTTACATTTACCGTAAGGCTGTAATTTCCTGCTTGGTCTATTAGCTGATCGTTCGACCACTCAGTATGCATGCCATCTTTGTTTAATATTGCGGAGGTTTCGGAAACTCCGCTTATATTGTCAGTTACGTAGTAGCATGGGCTGGCACTATACACCGTTGCTCCTTCCGTAATACCACTAAATGTTATTTCTGGCGCGGTTTTATCCACAATAATATTAGTCGTAGCCGTATTCCCACCGGCTGTAATAGTAATCGTTTGGCTGCCTTCTGGAATTGCATCGGACGCAACGTCCCATAACAACGTGAAAGACCTATCCCCTATCCCTTGGGTTACATATATTGTTTTGGTTGCCCCTGCGAGCGTCCCTGTTACCGTGGACGTATCGCCTTCAGGGTCATTTGCAATACCTGTAACCTGAATAGCCGTATGTCCCTCTTGGGCAGAATATATACTGCCGTCCGTAGGGCTGGTTACTGTGACAGTTGCCGGGTAATTGACTGGCGGAACATATACTTCAACTGCAAAAGATATTTCGGCTTGCGAACTATTCCCGGCCGTATCGGTCGCAGAAACGCTTAAAGTGTAATTGCCGGGATCACTGATGTTATTCCCGCTGTTCCAGACCAATGTTGACCCATTCTTTGTCAATACAACACTGCTGGACTGCAGTCCGCTTAAAGCATCGCTCACAGTACACACAGGCGTTGCAGAATAGCAAGAGCCTCCTTGGGATATTCCGCTTATACTAATATCCGGATTGCTTTTATCAATATTTGCAGTTACCGTTGCTACCGGTGAAACGTGACCAACATTGTCATAGACTTTTGCTTGGATTTCGTGCTGGCCTTCACTTGCTATTGTTGCAGATACATCGTCGCTGCCGGCATGGCTCACTGTTGCACTGTCCGTACTATATTCAATTTTTTGCACTCCAGAGCCACCATTATCGGCAATATCGGTAATATCAACTACTACACTTTGATTAGTCCAATCTGCAGCAGGACTAATAGTTATGGTAGGTGCATCCGGTGCAATTTTATCCATATTGAACGCTATATCGCTTTCGGTGGACAGACCGGACTTATCATCAGCCACCCAAATATACAGATGATGAGTTCCTTCTGCCTGGCCGGAAATATCAATACTTCCATTCCAAGCCTGGTCAGATCCATCAGCAGTAATGTTATTTCCTAATTGAGTACCCGAGTCACCCGAGTTTCCGTCAATGCGATAATAAACCTTTTCAATGTCACCTGTATCTGCATCGTTTACGGTTCCTGATGCGGCTATTTGATTGAAGCCAGCCACTTCCGAATAATACTGGCCAGTTGATGGAGAAGCAATAATCAAAGCCGGTGGAGTATTGGTCATAATGCTATCAATTAACTTAACCGCACTATTGACAACCCCGTCGCCGTTTTTTGTTAAACACCATACTTCATATTCCTCGCTTGCAGAGAGGTCATTGATTACGCGTCCCGCTACTGCGGTATCGTAATCGGAAAACCCAACAACCACACCACCTTCCCCAGCGTCCCTGAACTTGACTTCAAGCCGATTGCTGGGAGTTTCGCCCTGTCCTGCCGCATTGGTTATACTGAACGTCAGGCTTGTGTCGGTCCTCGACGTACAGGTCAAACCCGTAGGATCTAATGCAAGGGTATACTTTGATGAACTTGCTGAATAATCGCTTACATTTCCAATCGCGTCCATTGCCTTATATTTATATGTGTATTGAGTATTAGGCGTTAAACCGCTATCAATATAACTACCCGCTTGCCATGTTCCTACATCGGTACCATCCCTGTTGTACTGGTACGGAGAGGCTGCTAACCCCGATGTATCACTTGCATTGGACTGGACCGTCATCTGTGTACCGCTATCAACTATCAACGTAGGGGCCGTTACTGTTGGCGCTGTCTTATCCAACTTAAATGCCCTGGACGTTTCAGTCGATTTACCACTTTTATCATCTACGGCCCATAGGAATAACGTATGAGCACCTTCCGCAACCGAAGCCACATTTATTGTCCCGGTCCACGCCTGGTTAGTACCGTTTGCGGTAATAGGGCTACCCAACTGTGTGCCGGCATCTCCCGAACTCCCGTCAATACGATAATAGATCGTTTCAATATCCCCTATATCCGCATCATTGACAGTTCCGGAAGCAGCTATAGAATTATGCCCTTCCACTTCGCTAAATGATTGATTTGCCGAAGGTGTGTTAATGATTATAGAGGGAGAGCTATTTTTTGATTGGCGCCATATTGAACCACCATTATAAGACTCCATAAATGCTGCATCAACAGCAAATGTACCAGACTGATTTGATAAGAAAGCTTCTTGCGATTGGCTCAAATAAAAATTAGTCCCACCACAGTAGTAGTAATAAGTGCCATTTGCCCACGCGTTTATCTTATAATTGTAATTTACATAATCCGGATAATAAGTAATTGCATTATTCCAACCACCAAATTCTGCAACTATAACCCATGGATTTTCTGCCATAGCCTTCCCTAAATGGCTATTTTGATAAGTAGCAATGCGGAAAAACTCATATTCTTAAAATCAAATATGCCCAATATATAGGCATAAAGGAGAAGATTCATTTTAAGTCTTCTCCTTTTTTATGGCTAAAAATTATTTTTATAAGGGGGAATCTATAATGAAATTTAAGTTGGTGAAATACGGTATTACGGGGCTTACGGCGGCTATATTGTGCTTTATATTTGTATTCTTTCCTATATTAAATAGCCATTTGCCAAAGGCACAGGCAGCTCTAACAGATAATTACACAGGTACAAGCACCAGTTATTCCAAGACGAATGCAGGAACTGATTATATAGGAATTAAGTGTACTGGCAGTGGAACGTTTACCGTCCCATCAGGTGTTGATAACGTACAAGTGTTTCTTGTTGATGGAGGATCTGGCGGAAAAAGCACTGGTGGAACCTGTCCTGGGGGCAAAGGAGGCAGCTATTCAATTACTAATATGGCTGTTGTTCCAGGAGATGTATTAAATGTTGTAGTTGGAACTGGGGGTAGCTCGAATAATTCTGGTACAGCTTCTAAAGTAGTTTATGGCGGAACAACTATATTATCAAATACTTCTGGAGGGGATGGAGGACCTGCTGGTTATTCTGGAAGTGGAGCTGAAATAAATGGTAAGGCTGGTGTAACAGAATTTGGAGATAGTGCAGGAACTAGGTATTCAGGGGGAGGCGGTGGAGGTACTACAAGTACCTATACAATACCGCAAGGAGCAGATGGTGGAGGAAACGGTGCTTTATATTACGATGCTATAGGTTGGTATGCAGCAGCTGGAGCAGGAACAAATGGAGGAGGCGGCGGAGGAGGAGCATATACGCTTACTGCAGCAAGCGGAGGTAATGGTGTAGTTATAATTAGATGGCCAAATGCATCTCCTAGTATTTTGGTTTCTTCACCTTCGGCAAATCAATCATTTTCGGAAGTGGCCGGCTTCAATCAAATAGCTGTTTCCGGGACGGTAAATGATGCCGATTCCGGCGACACTCTTCAGATATATTACAGAGTTGACGGAAATTCTGGCGCTGCCGGTACACAGTTGGGATCGGACATAACCGCAGATACGACTGACCAGGCTTGGGCCGGGACAATAGATGTGGCTTCGGTTGCAGCGGGCTCTCATACGTTATACTTGTGGGCGACAGACGACAAAAGCGGAAAATCGGATGAAAAATCAATCACATTTAATATGGACAAAACAGCTCCGACCATAACAGCACCGACATTAGTAGTGGATAGCGCTACACAGATAACAGTACAAGCAAATGCGAATGACAGTACAGGGTTATCATCTACTCCATATCTATACAACCGAAATGATTCGAATATTGGCACGTGGCAAGCCGGGGACTATATTGATTCGGGGTTGGCCCCCAATACACAATACCAATACAAATATAAGGCAGTAGACGCGGTTGGGAATGTAAGCGATTATTCGGATACAGTGGTAAAATATACTCTGGCATTAAATCCTACAGGCTTAACGTGTGCATCCAGGACTGATACGAGTCTGACCTTCAGCATTACGAATGCAGCAGGTCAAGGCGAAACCCCTTCTAATCGAATTGAGGTCAAATTAAGGGATGCGGGGCAAGGCGGCGCAGTTGTTTCTGCTTCAGATTACAGCACGGACTATGAGGGCAGAGCAGTAACTGGTTTGTCAACCGATACCGAATATGAAGTCTGGTGTATAACTCAAAACGGCGATGGAATTGCGAATGCTCCGGTAAAATTGATTGACAGCATTAAAACTAATATGCCTCCGGTACTGAATATGTCCACTCCCATTGCTAACCAGACATTTTCTGAAGTAGACGGTTACAGAACTATCAGCATTACTGGCTCAGTAACGGATGTAGACGACGACGATGTAACCGTTAGTGCCGTTATAGATGGGATAACCAAAACTACTACGATTGAGGAATGTGCCGGTGGGAAGGCGTTCTCTCTCAGTTTTGATGTAGCAGGGGACAGCCTTGCTGAAAATGCTTATAACATCGATATTACTGCTAACGATGGCAATGGTACTGACACAAAGACGGTTAGTGTTATAGTCGATACTACTGCTCCATCGGTGCCGACTATCGTCCTGAATAACAACGCTTGGACAAATCAGGCGGTAGAGGCTTTTGTTAGTAATATATCTGATACAGGTGGATCTGGTGTATGGAGAGCTGAATATAGCATAGGCAATGGGTATACGCCTCATGCCGGTGCCGATAATTTCAGCATAAACGTAACAGATGAGGGACAATATGAAGTTTCAGCCCGAGTTCTGGATAATGTTGGGCACATATCCCCAGCGGCCAGCGCAGTAGCAAAAATAGATAAAACCGGTCCGGTTATCAGTTTTAGCGGCGTGTCGCAAGGCAGTTCATATTATTCTGTATCGCCCATATGTGATATAAGTGATTCAATTAGCGGGTTGCAATCCAGCAACGCAACTTTATCCAAAAACGGATCGGCGGTACCATGGAACAGCGGAAATAACATCAGTGATCCCGGCAGTTATACAATAACTGCAAATGCCACGGATATGGCCGGGAACATCTCACAAGCCGACATATCCTTTATAGTAGAAGTTTATATACCGCCGGTCAATTACCCGGCAACCGTCACAGTAACCAGCCCGGCAGACGGCAGTATATACTCGGCCAAAGAAGGCCATACGGCTATTCAGGCCGCAGGCACAGCAAATGACCCTGAAGGCGATACGTCCACCGTAACAGGGACGCTCGCAGGGGCAACCAAAACAATATATGTAACCCAAGGAATAGGGGATAGGTCTTTCTCGTTGCTTTGGGATGTCGTATCCGACTCAATTCCGGAAGGAAGCCATGATGTAAACATTACTGCCGGTGGCAATACAGTCACGGCTAATGTTATTGTAGATAAAACAGCACCAGAAATAACATTTAGCGGCATTACGGAAGGAGCAACGGCATATAGCGCCAGTCCACATTATGACGCGACGGACTACTTGAGCGGAGTTTCCGAAACCTCCGCAATACTAAACAAAGATGGCTTGCATACTGAGTGGTCGAATGATCGGTTAATAGACCAAGCAGGAAGTTATAGTCTTACTGCATATGCTACCGATGCGGTCGGCAATACTTGTACAAAGGTGCTTAAGTTCACAATTATAGAACCAGATGTTACACCTCCCATAATCACAGTTACAGGGGTTGTCGATGGGCAAACATATTATTCTTCAATAACTCCTGAAATCGATGTTCAGGATAGCAGTATATCAACGGTAACAGCAACATATAATGGCAACTCAATAGGCTGGCAATCCGGTAATTTACTATCAGCTCCCGGGGAATATGTGATATCGGTATCTGCATCGGACAGTTCGGGTAATCAGGCAAGTTCAAGCGTAGCCTTTTCGATTGAAAGCATTTCAATCATTCCCCAGGCAAATACCACGGATACAAGCGCTACAATCCAGTGGAGTTCGGTCCCCGGCGCAACTGGATATCAGGTATACAGAAACGGGGAATTGGTTTATACAGGGACCAGTAACTCATTCCAGGACACAGGGTTAACGCCTGGAACAACATACCAGTACAAAGTATCTGTTATTACACCTTCAGGCATTGTCGAGGGTGAGACTATAACAGTAAATACAGCATCGCAAGAATCAGTGAGCATAGGGGAAGTCTCCGCACAATCGGTACCCTTGACCTGGGAGCCGGTAGAAGGAGCCACCGAATACAGGTTATACCGCGATGGAGTTTTGGTTTATACCGGTACGGATACGCAGTGGACGGATACAACGGCTACGGCCGGGGACCATGTGTATCAAATAGTTGCAATCACTCCTGTAGGAAATGTGGAGCTTCCTACGGTATCTGTGACTGTACCGGCAGCCGTGGTCCCGGAAATCCACTCGGGGACTATAGATTCTGACTCGGCATCATTAACGTGGGACACAGTTGAAGGAGCCACCGAATACAGGTTATACCGAGACGATGTACTGATTTACATGGGTACAGATGCACAGTACACGGACCCGAACGTGCAGCCTGGGCAAAGCTATATTTATAGAATTGAAGCTATTACGTCTTCGGGGACAATTGAATTATCACCAATCACTGTATCAGTACCTTTGGCTTTGACAAGCATCAATATTGACAAGGTAACTTACGGCTACGGCGAATCCGTAATAATCACAGTCGTTGATCCTAATACGATTGCAACAGAAATAACCGCCCAAGTATTCGGCGCGCCGGGTAACCCAACGGTAACCTTATATAAAGCATCATCTGATACTGATATGTTTGTAGGTAGTTATTTATTTCCCGCAGATATGGAAGAAGGTAGTTTTACAGTACAGTATGCAACCAGCCAGGGCTCCCCAATTGCAATATCGGGCATATACAGTACAGATCAGACGTTGCCGGTAAATTTAGGTAATTCACAATTAACCGTAGGAAGCACCATAAAAATAACGCCATTGATTTCGGGATCTGCGACTTATACTACAAGCGATCCGTCGGTATGTACCGTGGATTCTGACGGGACAATTCATGTGGTGGGTTCCGGTGAAGCTATCATTACTATCCAGGTTGGAGACCGGATAGCCGAAATAAGAATTATCGGGCTGCCTCAAACGGATTCTTCTACAGCAAACCTGGTAGTAGAACCCACAACTGCAACGTTAAGCTTAAAGAAGACCACAAGCTTTAAGGCCACCCTGAATGGTACCGATATAACGGATAATGCCGTATGGGTGGCTGACGATAGTGATATAGCGGAAGCAACTGCTGGACAAGTAACCGGTTTAGCAACTGGCCAAACAACGGTTACGATAGCTCATAACAATACACAAAGAAAAGTATTGGTCACTGTAGTCAGTCAGACAGGTACGGGGACTTCTTCAGGCGGCTCAGGTGGATCAAGTGGATCAGGATCAACCTCAAATGTTTCAACTACCACAACTACATCAAATACTGATCAAATATCACAATCAACAGATACGCAAGCATCCGGATGGGCTAACACGGCAAATAACTATTTTGAAGCCAAAGGATTAGATTTAGACTCTCTTTCAGAGCCCGATGTTGCACAGTTTATCCAGGATTCGATAGGAGGAACGATGCCGGCCACAAGCGGAATAGATATTACCGGCACACGCCTAACCGAGATAGTCCAAGATATATTAAGTAGTTCAGCACTGGCGGGAAAAGTTAACCAAACCGAAGTTAATGCATGGGCTTCAAGTCGTAGCCAATTACAAGCTGGCGTTACCAAAGACGAAGTATATGTAACTGTTTACTGGATTCTTCAGATGGCCGGAGAAATATAATATTAGAAATTGCGGGGCTGCTGAAAAGCGGCCCTTTTTTAGGAGAATTTATAAGGGGGAATTAAATGTTAGGAGCATTTTATATTGCATTGGCGGCGGCATCATTAGTGGTATGGTGGACCGATCCCCAAACCGTTTGTTATGTTGCATCATGCGCCTCTGTACCGGGTATTTTCGGCAGATCATGGTATCTATGGGCACCGATTTATTATCTTATATCGGCTTGCCTGGTGTTCTATGGAAAGCGTTCATGGAGCGCCAAGGCAATTATATTTGGCGGAGTTGTATTTCATGCGGGGTTACTGGTATATGGCTGGGTGATGACCCATTCCATATGCTCTTTATGCCTTCTATTCTTCGCCCTGGAAGCGTCATTAGCCATATTGTATATGTTATTGCCCCCAGAGAGAAATAAGGTAGGTATGTCATTTGCAGGGCTTATATTGGCTTGCGCGGGATTATTACTTATAGTAAACCCGGCTATCCCTGAAACAAAACCGGCGGTAGCTGCCGCAGAAGTAAATTCAGGAGTTAGCCAGCTCGCAACAACTGTCAATCACCAGGCCGTAGACGACAGATACCTGATCGCACAAAAGCCCGATGGAGCAGAGAAACATTTGGATTTGGCAGTAAAACCGGCCTTATTATGGTCACCCCTATGCGATCACTGCGCAGAGGCATTATCAGAGGCATCAAAAATCCCGCCAGAAAGTCGGCCATATATCGTGGCTACATTCACCAGTGACCAAAAAGCAATTGAACGTAAGATGGCTGAATGCGGTTTGCAGGGACAGGAATATTACGTTGTACAGCGGCATCCCGGCAAATCGCAATATATACCAACACTCCTATACTACAAATAATACAGAGACCAACCTGCTAAAAAGGTCATATAACAATATAGCGTTTCAATGCCCGCCTTCATTATGGGGGCTATTTTTATGCTAAATTACAATACTGAAATCTTTTATAAGGGAGTGATGCCTGGAGGGATAGAAGTCCCACGTAAAATAACACGGAAGGAGCATTATATGAGAAAGAAACTTTTAGCAATATCCTTGATTTTGGTTTTTACTATGTCGCTGGGGGTTGCCTATGCTGCGGGCAAAGCAAGTACAAACCCGGTAGCAGATACCGCGAAAGCCTTTGTTGCTGGTAGTTCAAGCCCTTACAATTTAAACGTAACATATAATAAGGGGCAGTCATTCGCGCCTGTGAAAAGCCTACTTGATGGTTTGGGGGTTACTACTGCCTACGATGAAACATCCGGCATACTGACTGCTACAAACGGCGATCAGGTGGTGGAAGTAATAATAAGGGAACGGAAGGGAAATATAATTCCGGTAACAGTTGGGAATAACACGTATTCTATTAAGGTTAGCGGCAAAACTCTGAAACTTTAGAGCAAAAGACACCCATTTAGCAAATTATTTCACTGCTGGTGGGTGTTTTTTTATACCCATGTATATACAAACACGAGGAGGGATGCTCAATTAATGGGAAAAATCCTACGCGAAAACAGAAAATGTTTTTATCGGAACATTGTCTAAATCCTCAGAACTGGAAGGTGCTTAAGAACCCTCCGGGAAGTCTGGTAATCATCCATTTAAACAGCGGCAAAACTAAAACCATGTCTTATCCCAACAATTACCATCCTAGTTTTATAGAAAAGGGAGCACGTAAGACAATTGCAAAGTAAGAATAATAAAAGCGGGGGTGATCCGTGTATTGGCCTAAGAATAACGAGGAGGACTACTATTATATTCTGAGTATTATATGCAGGCTTAATAGTTAGTGTATTAAAAATGGATTCAATTGAAACGTCAGTATGTTTTTTTCTTGGTAAGATAAAGCAGCATGATGTTAATACACATACACATTCAGTACGAGTGGCGAATTTATCATTGTTCATTGGTAAATGTATAGATTTAACGGATGATGAACTGGGGCAATTATCTTATTCTGCTTATTTGCACGATCTGGGCAAATTGTATATTTCAAAAAGTATTTTAACTCATCCCGGCAAACTACAAAAAACAGAATGGAGGGTATTACGAAAGCATCCAGACTATGCTTTACGCCTATTAAAACCAATCAAGGGAAAATGTTCCCAAACTGTAATGAATGGCATAGCTTCTCATCATGAGTACTTTAACGGAGATGGTTATCCAAAGAAACAAAAAGGGGAGAATATTCCCTTGTTTGGCAGGGTAATTGCGATAGCAGATGCATTTGATGCGATGGTATCTTATCGGCCTTATCGTCAACAGGTTACTTTGGGAGAGGCTGCTTTAGAGTTAATGGACAAGGCTGAAATACAGTTCGACCCTTTTATTGTTCGAAGAATCATGGCACATCAAACAGAAATTGTTCATGGAGCATTTTATAGTCAAAGGGGAATTAACGTCATGTCATCTTAATAGCATAACCCTTTCGCGGTTCCATCGGGAGCCGCTTTTTTAATGACTAATTCCGGCAATGGCCGGTTTTTTTAGGCTCACTAATTATGAAAGGGAGAGATAAATTTGAAAATACGCAATCAAGACAAGGTTCAAAAGATTATGTCCACACTGATTAACCGTTATAAAGCAGAATTTATTATTCAAGGGGGAACAGTTGTTAATGAAAGCAGCGATTTACATCCGAGTTTCGACAGAAGAGCAAAAACTAAAAGGGTACTCCCTACCGGAACAGACGGAAACGTGTACTCGCAAAGCCTATGAATTAGGAGCAACCGGCGAAGTGGAAGTGTTTCCTGATGAAGGCGAAAGTGGGGCTTTCATTGATAGACCTAGCTTACAGCGGTTATTTGCGGCAGTAAGAACTGGCGATATTCAATTAGTAATTATGCTTGACCCTGATCGTTTAGCACGAGAATTGGGAGTTCAATTAGCTATTGCCGAAGAAATAGAAAAGTACGCTAAATTGGATTTTGTGACTTATTCCAGAGGAGATCCCAATAATCCAGAAGATACAATGTATTTTCAGATAAAAGGCGTATTCAGCCAGTATGAGCGAGCGAAAATAAACCAAAGAATGTCTTTTGGCCGAAGAGGTAAGGCCGCCATGGGCAAAATAGTTGTCCCTGGCGGCTGGACAAATCATCCTGGCCCATTTGGGTATACGTATTCAAATCAGAATAACGATCCCAAATTAGAAATCAATACTGCTGAAGCCGAGGTAATACGCTACATTTTTAAGATGGCATATGAGGAACATTTAGGTATCACCCGAATAACAGAAAGATTAAACCAGGAAGGCATCCCTGGCCCCAAAGGTGGAGTATGGCATCCCGGCCCCCTGCGCAGGATGCTTAAAAATGAAGTATATGCGGGGACATTTTACAACTTTAAATGGAAGAGTATTTCGACATCCAAAAGAACCAAAAGCGGAAAAAGACAGCATCTGCATAGAGAACGACCAGTAAGTGAGCGTTCTCCGGTGAATGTTCCAGCTATTATTGATAGAAAAGTATGGGAAACGGTACAAGTATCACTTAATTTAAACTCTATCAGAAGCAAAAATAATTACCCGGCACTGCTACAGGGCAGAATAAAATGCTCCAACTGTGATAGTTTATATTCAGCCCAATGTAGCGGAAAAAATATATACTATCGTTGTAGCGGGCGTTCCAAAATGTGTCATATGCCTATGTTTAGGGTTTCGGTACTGGATAACAAGGTATGGGAAGAAATTGAACGGTTGTTATCAGATCCGGAGTTGATAAAACAATATATCGGCCAACCTGATAGCAGTATAGTTGCCGAATTAAACAATAAAGTTGACATGCTTCAAAATAAAACTAATGTGCTGTCGCGGCAAAAGGAGGAATTATTTTCACTACACCGCGAAGGTTATATTACTGCTGATGATCTTAAAAAGCAACTTATAAAAACTGAACAAAAGAATCAAAAAATGAGACTTGAAATGTCAGAAGTAAATTCACGGATAGAAACCTTGCAGAAACCCTTTGATTTCAACGTCGACGAGTTTTGCGAGTATTTTGCCCAGAGAATAAACCGGTCATCATTTCAGGAACGTCTTGAAATTGTAAGAGACTTGGACTTATTATTAGTCATTCATCCTGATAAGGTTTTGGAAATTGACTGGCCCTTTGCTATAACGACCATACGATTGGAGCCTAAGTGGGTGGATAACCATGGGTTTTCCATGACGTTGGAAATCAAAGAGGCTCTTAAAAGAGCTTTAGATGGACAAACAACCGCGTCTGAAATCGTCAGGCAGGCAATACTGGAAGCCCCTTTAAATTCAATTTACAGGAAAGCCCAAAGGGGTAATAGGACCTATTCTAATGTCTGTCTTTCAGAAGAGGTATATAATAAATTGAAGCAGCTACAAGGAACTTACAAGGTATCTGCTATGAGTATTATCGAATGGGCGTTACAACGGCATTTGAAAGGGCTTGGATATCTTTGATATCAGATATGGCCCATTTGCCTACCCTCTCAAAGCCCGGCAGCCCGTTTTGGATGTCAATCTCAACCTTAACAGGTTTGGCGTCAATTCCGGTAAGCGCCAGGGTGTTTAATGAAGCTAACAAACAAACCACTCCACCATACAGTTTAGTACATCATTCTCCAACCAATGTAAATAACCTGCTTAAATTAGCAAATAATGTATTAATTTACATAGTGTTCTTTAGCCTGCCTCTGTTCTCAAGAACCTGGTAGGCAAGAGAATACAGACATGGTCAAGGTTTTACTAGTCAGCAAACAGTCATAGCACCCTTTCTCCATAAAACACATAGAATGCAATACCAAAAAGGATTAGGAGAAATGAAGTGCAGGTTGATTACCTTACAGCCCTGAAGGTGTTTCAACAACTACCGGATGAACAAAAATCACCATATTTGCATCCTTACTATGTCTGTTTGGATGCTACCCGAGATCAGTCGTTAGAGCCGGTCTTTTTTGTATATACAGAAGAAGGGAAAATATTCTATTATCCCTTCCATATTGCAGGAGTACCTGGAACAGAATTTTTCGATATTCAAGCGCCTTATGCCTATGGCGGCCCCATAAGCTCTAGTCACGATCCCCGCTTTTTGTCCAGAGCCGGGAGTCAGTATTTATCGTGGTGCCAGGCTAAGAATATCCTGGCTGAATTCGTACGTTTTCATCCTTTGCTTGCAAACTGGCGTTATTATCCCGGAGAACTACAGGATATGAGAGAAACCGTTTGGATTGACCTCCAACGGGAAGAATTATTTCCTTCGTATACTGCCAGGGTCAGAACCGCTATACGTAAGGCCCAGAAAAATAATCTGCGGATTGAATGGGTGCAAACGTCAGATTATTTCCAGGCCTTCGCGGAGTTCTATACCCAGGCTATGGACTGTTTGCAGGCAGAGCCATTCTATTATTTTTCCAGGGAATACTTTCAGAAATTGCAGTACTGGCAACACTCCTACCTGGCAATTTGCTGGAAAGACGAAAGTACGGTGGCGGCGGCACTCTTCCTCAAGGAGGCACATATTATGGAGTATCATCTATCCGCTGCCAATTCTAATGGTAAAAGATTTAATGCCAGCAATCTGATCATTCATCAGGCTGCAATTAAGGCCCGGCAACTGAATTGCAGGGCTCTATGTCTTGGAGGAGGCACGGATAATAGAAGTAATAATTCGCTCCTTTTCTTTAAGGCCGGCTTTTCAAAACAACGGGCTTGCTTTAGGATAGGAAAAATTATCCATGCCCCAGAAGCATATAAGAGGATGCAAGAAGATTGGCGGGCTGTTTATGGACGATGCAACGATAAGGTGTTATTTTACCGATTTGCCGGAGGGTAGAAAAATATTGCAGTGGAAAAAGAGGAGTTAGAGATGTGGCAGGAAGTCCTTATTACCCCCAATACTCCTATGGACAAAGCTATAGCCATAATCGACCGGGCGGGTTTGCAGATCGCTCTGGTGATTAATGAAAAAGGGCAGTTGCTGGGAACTGTCACTGATGGGGATATACGTCGTGCCATACTGAAACATCTAAGTATAGATGAACCGGTCAATCGAATAATGAATAGCAGCCCTAGGTACATATACTGGAATGAACCACGGGAGACTGCACTTTTACTGATGAAAAACAGTAAAGTACGTCAAATTCCAGTGTTGGATGTAAACCACAAAGTGCTTGGCCTGGAAATCTCTGATGAGTTCTTTAATCCTCTCCCCAGGGAAAACTGGGTGATACTAATGGCAGGGGGAATGGGGAGTCGATTAAAACCACTCACTGCATCGTGCCCCAAGCCTCTTCTGAAGGTAGGCGATAAACCACTCCTGGAAACTATAATGGAGAGCCTAATTGAACAGGGATTCCATCGGTTTTATTTTTCGGTAAACTATAAGGCGGAAATGATCATGGAATATTTTGGAGACGGCTCTAAGTGGGCCGTAGAAATCCGTTACCTACATGAAAACAAGCTGCTGGGAACAGTGGGGGCGGTGGGGTTACTCTCCACCAAACCGGATAAACCATTACTACTTATGAACGGGGATATTCTCACTAAGATAAATTATGGCCAATTATTGGATTTTCATCGCAAAAACCAGACCGAAGCTACCATCTGCATAAAGGAACAATGCAGCCAGATACCTTATGGTGTTGTTACCGTCCACAAAGACCGTCTTCAACAAATTGATGAAAAACCCCTGCGATGCTTTTTCATTAATGCGGGCGTATATATCTTGGAACCAGAGGTTCTGGACTATGTTCCGGTTGGCTTGCATTTCGATATTCCCGACCTTTTGAAAACTCTTCTGCAAATAGGAAAAGAAATAGCTGTATTTCCAGTCCGCGAATATTGGATAGATATTGGGCGCTCTGAAGATTACGAAAGAGCCAATAATGAATATTCCGAGGTGTTTGGATGATTAATGGCCGGAAGGTTTTAGGAATAATCCCTGCCCGGGGTGGTTCTAAAGGCATTCCCCGCAAAAACATAAGGATGCTGGCAGGAAAACCGCTAATTGCCTGGACGATAGAGGAAGCCCACAAGTCACAATATATAGATCGTTTAATCCTGTCCACTGAAGATATGGAGATTAAAGAAGTGGCGGAAGAATGGGGTTGTGAGGTTCCCTTTGTAAGGCCGCTTGAACTGGCCCAGGATGATACTCCCGGAATAGACACGGTATTTCATGCTCTAAATGCCATTGGGGGAGAATACGATTATATTGTCCTGTTGCAGCCCACATCTCCTTTGCGCACAGTGGATGATATTGATGATTGTATCCGATACTGCTGTCAGGAGAGTGCCCCTGTTTGTGTTTCAGTAACATTGGCAGGCCATAACCCATACTGGATGCATAAGTTGAACCAAAGGCAGAGGTTGATTCCTCTCATGATATCAGGATCTTCCATTGATTGCCGACAGAGCCTTCCTCTGGTATATGCTGAAAACGGTGCCCTCTACGTAGCTCAAACCGATTATTTATTAAGAAATAAGTGCTTTATCAGTAAAGAAACACTGGCTTATATAATGCCTGCCGATAGTTCATGGGACATCGATACGGAAATGGATTTTCTATATTGCGAGCTATTAATTAACCATAAATTAAGTACTTGATCCTGTTTATCTATGAAGAACCGGGAGTACATAAGGGCTGTGAAGGAGATTCATATGGCATTCAAGGAAAACATGGAGATATTAAGGGAAATATTTCCTAAGGCATGGAAAAAAGTTTTGGAAATAGAAACCAGGCTTGATAAAGGTCTGGTTAAAGCAGTTGCCAGTGAGGAAGGCAGTATTAATTTACAGGTTAATAAGCAATTTATGCACGATAATAAGAATCCTTCAAGGGAAGCCAAAAAGCTAATCCAGCAGTTCCAGAATGTTAAGGACTATTCGGATATCCTTTTCTACGGAATAGGTATGGGATATCAAATAAATGCCTTTAGAGAGCAATATCCGGGCGTTCCATTTTCTATATATGAACCCTTACCGGAGGTATTCTACCAGTTCCTAAGCCACGCAGATTTGAAGCTTATACCTAATCACATAATTAAAAATATCTTTATTGAAACCAAGCCGGAGGATCCCCACAATTATTGCCGGAGCTATGTTAGAAGTATACGCAGCTCGGCCTTGGTGATTGATTTGTCTGCTTACCGTAAGTTGTTCCCAGATAAGCATAAGGCTTTTTTTACCGAATTCGATTGCCAGATAAACGAACGTCGTAATTCATTGGCTACGATTAATGCCTTCCAAAAACGCTGGACAATAAATAGTATAAAAAACTTTATCCAGGTTTTGGATAGTCCGGATATATTAATTGATAAAAAAGGCTATTTTCAGAACAAGCCAGCCGTATTGGTTGCTTCCGGACCGTCCCTGGAGGAAGAAATTAATAATTTGAAAATCATTAAGGAAAATGGGATGGCGTATATTTTTACGGTTGGAACAGCCATTAATACCCTTATTCAACATGGGGTTTATCCTCATGCTGCTTGCACATATGATCCTACCGAAGAAAACCAAATTATTTGCAAAGAAGTATTGGAAAAGGGTATTAAATCAATTCCCTTGATCTTTGGCAGTACAGTTGGATACGAGACTATAGAAAAGTACCCGGGACCCAAAATGCATATGCTGATAAGCCAGGATAGCGCAGCCGCATTTTATCTTAGAACGAGAGATAAAGATAGAGTTGAAACTATTAATGATGCTGCAACTATAGCGGTAATTACCCTTCAGCTTGTAGCCCAGTTGGGTTTTAACCCCATCATATTGGTCGGACAGAATCTGGCTTATCTGGATAATAAGCATTATGCGGCCGGTTCTACTTTTCACCCTATTGAAGCCGGGGATCATGAATTAAACAATGCTGTCCTGGTCAAAGATGTATATGGCAATAAAGTAGCCAGTAGTCCTACTTTCAATCGTATGAGACAGCAATTTGAGATATATATTGGCCATTACAAGGAAAGAGATGTTATTAACACCACTAAAAATGGTGCCCATATTGAAGGTGCCAGATTTGAGAATCTGGATGAGCTAATAAAAAATGAGTTGCATAACAGGGTAGTAGACGATAGCTGGCTGGAATCAGAAGAATGTAGCTATGATATAGAATATTTAATTGATCAAAGCCGGATAATGAATACCGCTTACGAAGAAGCCGCCCAATTATTGGTTAAATGCAAGCTGGATCTTAAAAAAATAAACGATCTTAAAGAATGCGGGGATCCTCAAATAATAGGTCAGAGCTATGACCAGTTTAATAATAGTATGGATAAACTAAGAAACAATCAATTTGTAACCACTTTTATAACACCTATGAATAGACTTGAGTTGGAACTACTAATGCTTGCAGTCCCAACAATATCGGCAGAAACAAACCCCATTATTAAGGCTCAGATGATGGAAAAAGAGTTTAGCTCATATTTATACAGATGCGAACATGATATTTTCTCTATAAGCACCATATTTCAAGAGATGAATTGCTCGGTTCAATGCTTCATCCAAAAGTATAAAGTCAGAAAAAAATCGGCTCGGATAAAGATGCTTATTATTGATTGCGATGGAGTTCTTACCGATGGTTCTATTTACTATTCAGCATCCGGAGATGAATTAAGACAGTTCAACTTTAAAGATCGTATCGGTATAATCTATCTTCGGGAAAGCGGTATTCGAATTGTGCTGAAGAACCCCGATGACAATCCTGCCCTAGATCATCTTGCGAAAAAACTGGGAATAGTTAGCATAAAATTTGGCGCCGGAGATTTAACACACGCACTTAACACCGTGCTTGGGCAAAATAAAATCAAATCAACTGAGATTGCCATTCTTATGAACGATTTGAACGATTGGGAATTAATAAATCACGTGGGATTGAGTTTTGCAGTTGGAAATGCCTCCAAAGCCTTTCAGAATAAAGTCGATTACGTTCTTAAGGCAAATGGAGGCCAGGGAGTAATAATGGAGATAGTGGAACTTGTGACTGGACGTAAATAATTATTTGAAGATGAACAGACTTATGCACATCGTTCTTTTGGTATAGTATAGTTTTATAACCAAATTGTGTTTAATGCAAATAGAAGACAATAAAAGAGGCTGCACCCCTATCCTTTCTTAGGAAATTAGGTACAGCCTCTCTATTATGGTTTTGTAATGTCAAAAAACTTATTTAATAAAGGGACCCGCAATCGGTAAAATTGTCTTACCGAAAGCAGTATTTAGAATCATAGCGGAACAGAGATAAATCGCCAAAATTCCAGTAAATAACAGCGCATCGGCTGCAATAGGCTTATATGCCGCGCCCAGCCAGCCAATGTCCATGAAGGCAATAAGCGGACATGCGATATCCAAGGATAGAACTGCTACGGCCAGAATGCTGGTGCCTTTGAAATAGGCCGGAGTCCATAAGAGTAAGCAGGTTGCCAGTACTAACCATGCCCAACCATCAATACGGGCATCAAGGGGAACACTCCATTTAAAAGCTGCAGCGAAGTACTTGACGAACATTTCTATACCACCGGTCAACATAAAGAAGGCGGAGAAGAATGTGAAAACGTTACCGCCGGTGCTGTTGCCTTCCAGTAACTCAATAACTCCAACTATAACTTGAACGACAAATCCACCAATCAGCCAGCAACCTAATAGAGGAATAGCACCAATCTTAACCGAACCACTCAACAAAGCATAAAAAATAAAGCAAGCTACTGCCAAGGCCACTAAACCTGCGGGTGCAGGATTTGCCCAACCTTTTCCGTTTCCTGACATTAAAAATCCCCCTCACATTTTTTTATATGCTCCCCATACTTGAAATTAGTATTCGGAACACGACACGTTTCGTCATATACACCGTAATTCTCTTTAATTATCTCTTTTAACCTGTATTGCGTTTAATATTGTCAATTTATTATGACGAATGCTACGATCTCTGTGTAGATAAGGGAACAAACACACTATTGCCAGTAAATCTCAATATTCCTAGTTATTGGGTTTACACTATCCGATATACTCTGTGGTCAGAAAAACACATCAACCAGTCGGTAAATGTTGCTCTTTTTCAAGAGTCACCTCCCACTGGCGAATCATACCTCCTTTCCATAGAGATTTTCGATTTTTAAAACATTCTCACCAATTAACATATTATATGCTAATAATGGTTCTGTCAATTACTAAATATGAGGATAATATTTTTGAAATATGTTAAAAAAACCAGCGATAATTCTACAAAACTACTCATATATGGAAATGAATCGATATTTGTGTAGCTATTTGGGGAAATTGGCCGGCCATGAATGTATTGGTATGAAATATAATAAATAAAAAGGGGAGCTTTTTACCTGGCCAGAAAATAAGGTATTATAATATTGTGGCAGTAGCTTCAAATGGTATAGTGCGAGGAGGTAATCCTGAATGTCAGAAATAAGAAGGGATCTGGTCAAGAATAACTGGGTAGCTATCGCCGCAGATATGGCCCTCAAACCTCGTGATTTTCCAATTAACAAGCGTGGTATTGAACGTGTGGGCAATGATATTTACTGTCCCTTTTGTGAAGGCAATGAAGGCTCCACTCCTCCAGAAATATTTGCCCATCGGGGTGATGGAACGATCGCTGATGCACCTGGCTGGTCGGTTCGGATAATACCTAACAAATTCTCGGTGTTTCATCTGAACGGGGTTTTGGAAAAAAAACATTCCGGTATTTACAGCAATTATAATGGTGTAGGCAGCCAGGAGGTAATAATTGAAACACCCGAACACGGGGTAGACTTGCACGAGCTTGAGCCGGAAAGGATTGCGGTGATTTTCGGAGTCTTAAAGCAGCGTTATAATGTTTTATGTCGGGATAGTCGCATAAAATATATACAAGTTTATAAAAATCGGGGAATTTTTGCTGGGGCCTCTCTGGAGCACAGTCATAGTCAGATTATGGGCTTGCCCTTTGTGCCGCGTGAAAATTCGGGTGTGGTGGATTACTACGAAAAAAAAGGCAGATGCTTGCTCTGCGATATTATTGATCAAGAACGACAGAGCGGTACCCGGGTGGTTTATGAAAGCCAGCATTTTCTCCTTATCTGTCCATATGCTTCTCGATTCTCATACGAAACATGGGTAGTTCCGCGGGGTCATTGTGAACATTTCGGAGAAATAAGTGAGGAGGAAATTACCGATCTGGCCATGGTATTTAGAAAATTCACCCGCGCTATGCTGCATAGCCTGCAGGATCCTGCTTATAATCTGGTGATGAATACGGCTCCGGTAAATGTTCCCCATAAACCCGGCTTCCACTGGTATATGGAGATAACTCCACGTTTACTGGTGTCCGCCGGGGTAGAAATTGCTACCGGGATTTACATGAACCCGGTAGCTCCAGAGCTGTCGGCTGAACTATTCCGAAATCAATTAAAAGAGGTTGATGAATGACGATTTTATTGCGTCCTCAGTTATATGTGGGCAGTCTCTTGGATATACCGCTGGACAAACTCCGGACCAGAAATATAAGTGCGTTTATAGTTGATTTGGACAATACTATAACCGAATGGAACAGCAGGGAATTGAGAACGGAGATTATTAACTGGTTCAATTCAATTAAAAGTCAAGGATTTCAGGCCTGTATCTTATCCAACAATAACGAGCAGAGGATTCAAGAGGTAGCCGTAAGGTTAGGAATCCCCTTTATTCACCGGGCCAAAAAGCCGCTGCGACGTTCTTTTCACCAGGCGTTGGAAATAATGGGGGTAAGTGGCGATCAGGCTGCAGTAATCGGGGATCAGATATTCACCGACATTTTAGGGGGTAACAGAGCAGGCTTGTATACTATTCTGGTCAAACCTCTGGCCCGGCGCGAGTTTATGGGTACCAAGATTGCCCGCTCTCTTGAATTGCTGGTTCTACGCTATCTACGCCTTAAAATATAGGCGGTGAGGGAGTGATTTCATTATGCTGATTAATAACGAAACCAAAATTATGGGTATAATTGGTAATCCGGTCGACCACAGTTTATCGCCTTTGATGCATAATCGTACCCTGGACAGGTTGGGATTGAACTATGTATATTTACCGTTTTTGGTAGTTCCTGGCCGCCTGGGGGAAGCAGTACTCGGTTTGCGAGCGTTGAATATGGTGGGAGCCAATGTAACGACACCTTATAAAGGAGCGGTTATTGAATATCTGGACGGATTATCGGCTGAAGCTCGAGCTTGTGGGGCGGTTAACCTGATCAAGAACGAGAATGGTAAACTGGTGGGATATAATACGGATGGTAAAGGATTTATGGCCAGTCTGGAAGAAGAAGAAATTATACATATTAACAATGCTTTGATTATAGGGGCGGGGGGAGCGGCTCGTTCTCTGGTTTATGAACTGGCTATATCAGGGGTTTCCCAGATAAACATTCTCGATATGGAGCGGGACAAAGCTTCTGAATTAGCCCGGTTTGTATCCAAGGTTCATAGGAGTAGCGCAACAGGAGCCCTCATGAGCGATGATTTGTTTTCCAACTTGAGCCAAAATGCCGACCTGATTGTCAATTGCACTCCGGTGGGTATGCTGCCGCATGTTGACAGATCCCCGGTTGTATCCCTGCATAAAGCTCAGCACACGGCGGTAGTGTATGACCTGATATATAACCCTTTTACCACCGCTTTTCTAAGCATGGCCCGGGCCAGAAGGTTAAAAACCATGAACGGGCTATCCATGCTGGTACATCAGGGAGCGCTGACCCTAAGAATTTTAACCGGGGCCGAAGCTCCGATAGGATTTATGAAAGAAGTGGTTCTCAATAGCTTTAAAAAACAATAAAGGCTTTACATTATTGGAACTGCTGATAGTTATCGTATTAATGGGCATGATTTTTTCTATGACTACTCCCCTCTTTACAAAGACTCTGGCATCAGCCCGACTTCAGACTGATGCCCGTCAATTGGCATCTCTGCTCCGATTGGCCCGCCAAACGGCTATCAGCAGCGGACAAGGGAAGACGGTAGTATTTTATCCGAATAATGCTAAATATAAAGTTGTTGGAGAAGCTCCGTATAATCTTGAACCCGGTATATCTTTTGTGGGCAATACGACCTTTACTGCGCGGGTAGGTGGTTTGCCCGCCTGCGGTTTTTCTCCGTCCGGCGCGCCCAGTTCCGGAGGAACGATTACTCTGGGCAGCGGCGATAATAGACTTTATGTGATTGTCAACCCGGTGGCCGGGCGTGTCAGGATATCCGCCCGCCCGCCGGACAACTGGTAACAGAGGAGGAACCCTTGTGATTCTACAGCTTTTGTTTATTTTTTTTGCCAGGATAACCGATGTCTCATTGGGAACCATTCGTATGATATTAATAATACGAGGAGACAAATGGACCGCGGCCCTAATTGGATTTGTTGAAATTTTGGTTTATACGGTAGCGCTGGGCATGGTAGTGGGTGCTCTGAATGATCCTCTCAAACTGGGGGTATTCTGCCTGGGTTTTTCCCTGGGAGTATTGGTGGGAAGCATTATTGAGGACCGCCTGGCTTTGGGTTACCGTGGGGTACAGGTGACCATTGATCGTGAGCAGGCCTATATTGTGGATGAACTGCGGGCCGAGGGCTATCCGGTAACCTCCTGGGAAGCACAAGGCAAGGCTGGTGATAAGATAGTTATGAATATGGTACTCAAACGGCAGCTGGCCAGGGAGGTAACCCAGAAAGTCTATACCATGGATCCGACCGCCTTTGTTGTTTTCATGGAGCCCAAGCATTTTCAGGGAGGTTATGTAAGAAAGAAATAGGAGGATTATGATGTTAAGGTTTTCTACATCGGGAGAATCGCATGGTAAGGCCCTGGTCACGATTATAGAAGGACTGCCGGCTGGCTTGGAGATTCATCCGGAAGATATTAACAGACAGCTGCAGCGCAGGCAGAAGGGTTATGGCCGGGGAGGCCGGATGGCTATTGAGGCGGATGAGGTGGAAATATTGGCTGGCGTAAGGGCCGGTTTGACCACCGGCAGCCCTGTTGCGTTCAGCATTAAAAACCGGGATTGGGAAAACTGGCAGGAGGTAATGGCTGTAGAAGATTTCCGGCGCTCTGGCGAACGTGAGGTCAAAAGGCCCCGGCCTGGGCATGCCGACCTGGCCGGAGCTATGAAATATAATCATGCCGACATGCGCAATGTTCTGGAAAGAGCCAGCGCTCGCGAGACAGCTTCCCGGGTCGCAGCGGGCGCATTTTTCCGGTCATTCTTAAAGTGCTTTAATATTTATATTTACAGCCAGGTTATTTCCATCGGTGCAGTTAGGGCTGTCCCGGTGCCGGTAAGTTTAGACGGACGGGAGCTTTTTGAGGCCCGGATAGAGGTATCCCCTGTGCGCTGCCATGACATTGATAAAGAGGCCGAGATGATCGATCTGATTGACCATGCCCGCAGGGAGGGCGAATCACTAGGGGGAAGCTTTGAAGTGGGGGCGTTGGGAGTACCGCCGGGACTTGGTACTTACACTACCTGGGATAGCAGACTGGATGCCCGTCTGAGCAGAGCTATTATGAGCATACCGGCTATAAAAGCGATGGAAATCGGAGAGGGAATTAATGCTGCCCAGACCCCGGGTTCCAGGGTACACGATGAAATACATTACCAGGAGAACAGGGGAGTATTCCGTACGACTAACCGCGCCGGCGGAGTTGAGGGTGGAATGAGCAATGGGGAAACCATTTGGCTGCGGGCTTATATGAAACCTATCCCAACATTATATAAACCGTTAGTTAGCGTAAATACCGACCGGTGGGTAGAGCAGAAAGCAGATGTGGAGCGCTCTGATATCTGCGCGGTGCCTGCCGCGGCTGTGGTGGGGGAGGCTATGCTGGCCTATACTATCACAGAAGTTTTCTTGGAAAAGTTTAACGGTGATTTCATGGAGGAGATCCAGGATCATTGGGGTCGTTATTGTGATTATATTAGAAAGGAATGGAAATGGGAAAAAATTTAGTTTTGATAGGTTTTATGGGCACCGGGAAAAGCACCATCGGCTTGAGACTGGCCCAAAGGCTGGGTATGGAATTTGTTGACATGGATCGCGAAATAGAGGCGCTTAACGGAATGTCCGTAGCAGATTTATTCAAGCATTACGGAGAGGTAAGGTTTCGTTCCGAGGAACGATTAATGGCTAAAAAGTTGGGCCAACGTGAGCATATCGTTATTGCCACCGGGGGAGGAACTGTTATCACTGAGGAAAATACCGCTGCTTTAAGCGAAAATGGAATACTGATCTGCCTGGATGCTCACCCAGAGGACATATTTGCCCGGGTCAACCGCAAAAAGGGAACACGTCCGCTTCTAAAAAACGATATTAGCCTGAACGATATAAAACGTCTTTTGCAGGAAAGAGAGGAATGCTACCAATGCGCCTGTATACGGGTAAACACCAGCGATAAAGACTTCGATATGGTAGTAAACGAAATTATACAAGCCCTGGCTATTAATAGTTCAGATTAGGAGGGGAAAATGGATTGAAGGTTGTTATGGCGCAATTAAATCCGGTGGTGGGTGACATTAGGGGTAATAAAAATAGAATGGTGGAACTCTGGTCTCTTGGCCATGCCGAGGGGGCTGATTTACTAATATTGCCGGAACTGTACCTGGTAGGATACCCTCCGCGTGATCTTCTGGAAAGACCGGCTTTTATCGCCGGGGTTGATGCAGCTATTGAGGAATTATTAACCTTATCTCATAACTTCCAGGGGACAGGTATCCTGTTTGGAGCACCCCGGCTCGCAGTAAAAAGTACTGGTCACGGGCTGTATAATTCTGCTGTTTTAATCTATCAGGGAGAAATACTCTTGACTCAACATAAGTCACTGTTGCCAACGTATGATGTGTTTGATGAGGCCCGGTATTTTGATCCTGCTGCCGGGGTTGAGACGGTCGAATTCAAGGGGCTTCGATTGGGCATATCCATCTGCGAGGATGCCTGGAACGAACCGGAGCTATGGAAAGGCGCGGTTATGTATGATTCAGATCCTATTATGGAACTGACTGCCAAAGGTGTCGACCTGCTGATAAACATCTCGGCTTCGCCATATTTTATTAACAAAGAAGACGTAAGGTACCGCCTGATGAGCAAACATGCCCGCGATCACAGAGTTCCGCTCATCTATGTTAACCAAGTAGGTGCGAACGATGAACTCATTTTTGATGGCAGCAGTATGTTCGTGGACCGGGATGGAGAGATGGTTGCGTTACTTCCGGCATTTGAAGAAAAGGTGCAGAGAGTGGATACCGGGCAGAAGGGAGCCCCTAATAATTATAATCCGCAAGACAAGATGGAATCACTTTACCAGGCTCTGGTTTTAGGAATACGAGATTATTTTAGCAAATGCGGATATCACTCGGCGATTATCGGCCTTTCCGGGGGTATAGATTCGGCCCTGACAGCCTGCCTGGCGGTGGCTGCGTTGGGTAAAGACAATGTGCTGGGCGTCTCCATGCCCTCTGTTTACTCCTCCGCGGGAAGCGTTGATGATTCTCGTCAGTTGGCCCAAAACCTCGATATAGAATATAAGATGATACCCATCGCCGATATTTTTTCTTCCTACCTGAAAGACCTGACCGTTCATTTTTCCGGAAAAGAACCGGATATCACCGAAGAGAACATTCAGGCCAGAATACGGGGCAATATCCTTATGGCGTTGTCCAACAAATTTGGTTCCATGGTGTTATCAACCGGCAACAAAAGTGAAATGGCGGTGGGCTATTGCACTATGTACGGTGATATGTGCGGGGGCTTAAGCGTACTGGCCGATGTTCCCAAAACCATGGTTTACCAGCTTAGCGCTTATATTAATCGCAACCGGGAACTAATACCCAAGGCTACAGTGGAAAAACCACCGTCAGCTGAATTAAAACCAGATCAGGTAGATCAGGATACCCTGCCTCCTTATGATATCCTGGACGGGATACTAAACGCTTATATTGAAGAGAACTTATCAGCTGCGGAGATAATTGAACTCGGATATGAAAGCGAAGTGGTTTTTTGGGTGCTAAAGACCGTCAACAGAAATGAATATAAGAGAAAACAGGCTGCACCTGGTCTTAAAATAAGTACACGGGCCTTTGGAGCCGGGAGAAGGATGCCTATAGCAGCGCATTATGATATTTAAAGGAAAAAAATTAGATAAATTATCAATACTTAGAAAAATTTGATAAATTTGCAGGAATTTATTAATCTGATGTAGAAAGGAATGAATACTTATTCATAAATTAACCAAACATTTGTAAGCATTGATACAAAGATCGCACTTCAGTTGAATAAACATATCTGCATTAACTTGGGATTTAAACCGGTTTGGTCATTTTATGGATCAAAGCCCAAGATTTGCAGGAGGTTAAAATGAGAAGCAGGCAGGAAGGATTCCGTAGTATACGGCACCGCTTGTTGGGAGAAATCCTGACCAGTCAAGGTGCCGTTTCTGAAGAACAACTGCAGTCTGCTTTACGGGCCCAGAGTGAAACCGGAGAGAAACTGGGCCGGATTTTGGTGGACAGAGAGATTATAAGCGAACAACAACTACTTGAGACAATGGCCAAGGGACTGGGAATTCCCCATGCACAAATAAGCAAAATGAATATTGATACCGAGTTGGTTAGACTCTTGCCTCCACAAATCATTCGTCTTCACCGACTGTTACCTATTTGCCTCCACAAGAATACCATATCTGTGGCAATGGCCGATCCCTGGAATCATCTCGCCATAGATGACGTTAGCATGGCTACCGGATTAAAGGTACTTCCAGTTTTAGCCAGCGCCAAAGACCTTAATGCGGCCATAGATCAGCACCTGGCTTTCAAATTCGATCCCCACATGGAAAAAGTACTGCTGGAATTAAAGGAAAGCAGGATTGATAATCTTCCAGAAGCTAAAGAGGATTCATTACGGGAAATCAATGATGATGCCCCGGTTATTCGCTTGGTAAATTCTCTTTTAGTCCAAGCTGTGCAGGGGCATTGCAGTGATATACATATGGAAGCTCAAGAAGCGGATATAAGAATTAGATTTCGCGTAGACGGCGATCTATACCATGCGTTAAGCCTGCCCAAGATATCTCTGGCGGCAATTGTGTCGCGCATTAAGATAATGGCGGATATAGACATAGCAGAAAAGAGAATCCCCCAGGACGGCAGTTTTCGTATGGGCGTTGACGAGCGGGATGTAGATTTTCGTATATCAACAATGCCTACTTGTCATGGGGAAAAGGTTGTCATAAGGGTTCTGGATCGGATATACTCTCTGACTCAGATTGATGATCTGGGATTGAGCGAAACCAATCAAGCAAACTTGCTGGCTCTGTCCCGTCGCCCACAAGGGATGCTATTGGTTGCCGGTTCAACCGGTTCAGGCAAGACCACCACTTTGTATTCGGTACTTAATGAAATCAACTCCATTGATAAGAACATCATCACCCTGGAAGATCCCATCGAATATACGTTGACAGGTATCAATCAGGTGCAAATCAATGTCAAAGCCGGCCTTACCTTCGCCAGCGGTCTACGCTCCATTCTACGCCAGGATCCAGATATCATTATGGTGGGTGAAATACGTGACCGCGAGACAGCCACACTTGCGATACAGGCTGCCCTGACGGGGCATCTGGTTCTGTCCACCCTGCATACTAATAGCGCTTCAGGTACAGTAGCACGCTTAACGGAAATGGGGATAGAGGCTTACCTGATAATTGCGTCTCTGGCAGGTGTTATTTCGCAGCGGTTGGTGCGCAGGCTTTGTCCCAATTGCCGCCAGCGGTATGTTCTGGATCAGGATAGCGCGGTAAGGCTGGGCGTGGAAGGATATGGCCGGGAATTTTATCGAGCGGTTGGTTGCCCCCTATGCCGTTATATCGGATATCAGGGGAGGATTGCCCTGCATGAAATAATGTTGAATGGGTCTCAGGTGCGGGCCGCTATCAATCGCGGAGCCGATGCCGATGACCTTCAGGCGGCGGCTATTGAAAGCGGAATGATAAGCATAAAAAATGACGGTATTGCCAAAGCCCAACAGGGCTTAACATCGCTGGAAGAAGTCATTAAGGCGGTCTATCTGGGAGGCTGAACGATTTGAAATTTGAGTATCGAGTGATAGATGGGCAAGGACATAAGATGCGCGGTATCCTGAACGCAGAAGGCCGGAAACAGTTGGCTGAGAGACTAATGGACAAGGGTTACTATATTGTTTCATTAAAAGAGATTAACAACGGCAAGTATTTTAATTCAAACCTCCCTTTGATTCTGTTTCCCCGGGTCAGTATTCGCGATCTGGTGCTTCTAACCCGGCAGCTATCCACTATGTTAAAAGCGGGATTGTCCATCCTGAGCTGTCTGGAGATACTGGGTGAACAAACTGCCAATCGGCATTTGAAAAAAGCGGTTGTCGATATAAGAAAAGATGTTGCCGGTGGTTCAGCTCTATGGGAGGCCACAAACCGTTATCCTGAAATTTTTACCGGGGTTTATGTAAGTATGATAAAAGCCGGGGAATTAGGAGGTATGCTCGATGTTGTCTTGGAAAGGCTCAGCTATCATCTGGAAAAAGAACAGGAGATTATGGCCAAGATCAGATCTGCATCGATCTATCCGCTGGTTGTAAGCGTATTTGCGATCTTAGCGGTGTTCTTTATAATCGCTTTTGTAATGCCCATGTTTGAAACTATGTTTCAGGCCGCCGGTCTTCAGTTACCTCTGCCCACTCGCATTTTATTGTGGTCGGGAACCTGGCTGAGATCATGGTGGATTGCCGTAGCAATAGTAATAATTGTCTTGTGGATCTTTATAGGATGGTCGAGAAAGACCAGGCGTGGTCGTTTAATTATTGACCGTATATCTTTACATATACCAGTGATAGGCAGGACACTTAATCGTGTGGCGGTGGCGCGGTTTGCTCGTACCATGGGAGCGCTTATCAAGTCAGGGATTCCTGTATTCCAGGCTCTGGAAGTTGTTGCAGGGGGGATTGGAAATGCCGTAATCCAAAATGGTGTTGCAGACGCCCGGGCCGGTATCCGGGAAGGGCAGAGCATAAGCGGGCCTTTGCTAAAGACCGGGGTTTTTGAACCTATGGTAAGTCAGATGATTGCCGTGGGGGAAGAAACCGGTTCATTAGATGAAATGCTGCTTTATATAGCGGATTATTTCGAACGGGAATTGGTTTATACGGTTGATGCTCTGATATCAGTAGTTCAACCGCTGCTCATCCTGGTTGTAGCAACACTGGTAGGTGGCGTGGTGCTCGCCACCCTATTGCCGATATTCGACATGATGACTTTAATTGGTATTTAGAGTTTATTAGACAACGGTAGAAACTGGTGGAGGTGGGAACTTGCGGCGGATATTTAACGCTCGAAAAAGCCAGCAATATCAACGGGGTTTCACTCTGGTGGAATTAATCATTGTTATAGCAATTCTGGCATTATTGTCGGGTCTGGCTATGACCAAGTATTCCAGTATACTAACCAAATCCAAGATAGAAGTACATAATAACAATCTGGAAATGATAATTCATGCCGCCCAGCTTTATTATGACAGCAACGGTCAGGCAGCCATAGCGGATATTGCCACTTTGATAAATGCCGGGTATCTAAAAGACAATCCAACAAATCCGCTTGATAGTCAGGATGCCTATAATTTTTCAGCTAACGCTACCGGAGCGTATACCATAAGTCCCGGCAGGGCTTCGTTAAATAGCGGCGGTATATCTAAAAATCCAAACGAGACCGGGACTTTGTAACGGGGCGGAGATTAGGGCAATAAACGGTAACCTAACCAGCGAAAAGGGGTATTAACGTGTATGATTTCGGACTGATAATAGCCATTGCTTTATTAATAGGTTCCTTTATAAATGCGGTCATTTATAGGCTGCCCCGGCAAGAATCGCTGGTCTGGCCGGGGAGTCATTGCCGGGCCTGTGGGCATAGGTTGCCTGCATGGGATATGATCCCGGTCATCAGTTACCTTTGGTTGAGAGGCAAGTGCCGTTTTTGCCGCAGGCGGATCAGCCTGCGCTACCTGCTGGTAGAAATAATCATTGTGTTTAGCTTTGGGCTTATTTATCGAAAATGGGGATTGACCGTAGAATCAGGAGTGGGGTGGGTTCTGACATCGATTCTAACTATATGTGCCATTACGGATCTGGAAGAAGGAATTATCCCTAATTGTATTACGTATCCGGGGATACTTGCGGGCTTGTTGTTATCACCGCTTACGATTGGAATTGAGTCATCTATACAGGGGGCAATTTTCTTTGCCGGGATTTTGCTGATGGCTGCCTTAATATCGAGCGGAGGCATGGGCGGCGGTGATATAAAGCTGGCGGGAGTTATTGGTGCTTTTACCGGATTGACAGGTGCGATCCTTACTTTATTTTTATCGGCCTTGGGAGGCAGCTTATGGGCTATGCTATTAATCTGGCAAGGCAAAGCAGATTGCAAGACGGCCATTAAGTTCGGCCCCTTCTTAGCTGCAGCCGCTTGGCTGGTATGGCTCTATGAATGGGAAATTTTTGCGTTTTTGGGGCAAATGCTGGCATGAGATATGAGAGTCTCCAGAACAGGAAGTAAGGAAAGAAGTATGGGGAGATATTTGTGAACCGGAGTATCGGGAGAAACAAACCTAATGAAAATGGTCTGACGCTTATAGAAGTACTGGCATCACTGCTAATACTCGGCTTGCTGGCGGTTAGCGTCACCAGTATATTTATACCTGCCAGTACTTGGATATATAAAGCTCGGACTGAGACTACCGCAAGCAATTATGCTTTTTCTATACTGGAAACGTTTCGAGCGGATAGAAGCAAACTAGACAGCAGCCATACCGGGAAGAGTGCTCAAAATATATTCCCTGAGTCTGGTTTTCCGTGGGCGGGAATGTCGGACGAGATAAATCGCATGGAACCGCAGGCTCCTCCATATGAACATTTATACGATATAACCGTTACCGTAAGCTGGATTGAGGGTAACACAGTTCGGCATGTACAAATGAGTACAATAATGAGAAAAGATTAGAGGTGGGTACAGATTAAAACCGGATGGAAAAATAGGGGGACAACAATGCCGGAATTATTGGTGACCTTGGTACTGGTGGCGATGGTTTCCAGCGGTTTAATGGCGCTTTATTGGACTGGCAGCCGGATATTCCATAGACAGGCAGACAATATCGATGCTCAGTACGCAGTTCGCAGCGCCATGCAAAAAATGGGCGCGGATATTCTGGAAGCGGTCAGTGTAGATATTGTAGCAAATGGCACTGAATTGGATCTGCTGATTGGAAACGACGAGGCAGTCAATTATTATGTACAGAACCATAATTTGTTCAGGGATGGTTCGAGCAAGATACCTATGGCAGAGAACATAAGTCATCTGCATTTTGGCGGAAGCAGCCAATTGGTCGAAATAAGCCTGGAAGCAACTGCAGGGGGGAGGAATTATCGCTTATCCAGCAGATTCCACCCTCGTATATTGGATAGTTCAGGAATGGTCATGGACTCACCTTAAGGATTGATCCTGAAACTACAAAGGATAGCGGCTTCGGTCATTTTATGAAGAACAGGTGGTATAGGATAGTGCCAAAATTAACACTTGATAAGGATGCTGAACCTGGTCATACCATGTTGATTGCACTCATGACCTTCATGATAATTAGTCTATTAGGAACAATTATTGTTGAAGTGGGAAATATGGAATATAAAAGCAGCCATTATGACTGCGAGCTTCAAAAAGCCCAGCAAGCAGCCGATGCCGGAGTAGCCTGGGCCACCGAAAGTATATATCTGCAGTTGCGGGAAGCGCAAAATCAGCCTGATATACCGGCAAGCTTTGATTTACAGCCCGATAGCTATCCGCAAGTAATTGGATCCAATCCCATTGCCACCAAGGTAGCGACTTATGAAATCAGCAATTGGCAAGCGGTTCGAATATCGGAGGAAAGATCAAATCCTGCCGTATATGAATTTATTACTACCGGACACTATGGCAATGCTCACCGCACGATTAGGGTGGAAGGCGCCTATTGGTACGCAAACGCCTCAAATGATTCAAATAGTGGCCCCGCACAGGGACGGGACTACTCAAGCATCCGGGGCTATATTTGTTCTTATAGCATTAATAAGTAATCGATGGGGAGGACGCCCAAGTGTTTGATCGCTCGCCGCGTATAGGTCTGGACATAGGGGCAATGGGAATTAGAATAGTTAGAGTCAAGAAAAAAAAGACTGCCTGGCAGCTTATTTCCCACGGGAGTATAAAACTTCGAACGGAAGCGGTTGAGTATGGGGGAAACTTCAATTCTGAAATAGCCGGAAAAGAGTTAGGCGCGCTGGTCAGGGATTTGAACTTGAAAGGTAAGCCGGTAGTGGCAGCCCTTAGCAATCAGCATGTTTATATTAGAAACTTAATCATGCCCCGGATGAATTTTAATGAAATGAAGGAAGCGGTACACTATCAAGCCATGAGTTTTCTGCCCATACCAGTGGAAGAGGCGGCCATCGATATATTTCCTTGGCGGAATTTTGAGGATGGTGAAGGCAGAAAAACCGAGCTTCTATTTTTAGCCGTACGACGACAGGAAGTCGAAAATATAAGACTGATTTGTCGTCTGGCCGGGTTGAAACTGATCGCCGTTGACATCGAACCGCTGGCAATAAATAGAGTGCTGGATAGAATGCCTAACTCAATCGATGCTTTAATAAAGCTCAGTTCCAACAAGTCATGTATGACTATTTTTAAGCTGGGAATTCCGGTTTTCAATCGTTTTTTGCTTTTCAATACTCCTGATCCTAATCTGGATTCATTTATATATTCTGAATTCGAAGACCAAGAAACGAAAAAAAACGATAAGCGCCGGGACAGTCAGCATGATTGTCTTCAAAGGGCCTTTATATCAGAAGTCAAACGATCGGTTGAATACTACGAAATGCAGGATCACCTCGGAGCGGAAGGGATAGAAAGATTTTTTCTTTATGGGGAGAGCTCAACCATTGAAGGTATAAATAAGAAACTGGAAAAGGAGTTGGGGCGGGAAGTAAGCGTGGCTTCGTTTGCACCTCAGCTCATATTTCCACCTGGCATTGATTATGAGCGGCAGATCCAAATAAAATATGAGTATACGGTTGCACTTGGATTGGCAGTAAGGGCGGCGCTGTGATGCAGATTCCGGTACAGGTTAATATTAACCTGCTCCCAAGAGAACCTGTCAATCGATGGCGTTGGTATTACTGGGGTTTGAGCCTTGCCCTGATGTTAATACTGGGCGGTCTAACCGCTTATTATGATGTATCCCGGGGTAGAGAGCTGAACCATTTGCAGGTTGTCAATGCTGATCTTAAAGCTCAGGTCAATGAATATGAACAGGAGATAGCACAGACTATTCCGCTGGATGATGTGGAAAAGCTTATTAACCAGAAATACCAAGAAATTAAACTGGTTGAGATATCTAAGCAATCTTACGTTGATGTCTGGGATTGCATCGACAGAGCAGTGCCGGCACAGGTATTGGTGGTAGAAGTAGAAATTAATGCGAAAAAGGTTTTTATCACGGGGTTTAGTCCCGATCATGAGCAACTTGCCGGGTTTTTGCAGAGTTTGGAACGAAACCCAAACTTTAAGAACGTAGTGTCTTTATCGACCAGGATGGATGAAAGAAGCAATGAAGTAAGTTTTAGTATAGAAGTGAACTGGGGGCCGGGAAAACTTGAGACTGTCAAGACGTGAAACGGTAATGCTCGGGATTTTACTGGTTATCGGAGGATTCTATGTTTTTTATCAATTTTATTACCATCCCAGGCAAGTAGACATTGAGTATCTACAAGACGAAAATACCAGACTTGGCTTAGAAATGGAATCATTGATGGCCAAAAAAGTGGGGTTGGCCAATGTAAGCCGGGAAAAAATAAGACTTAATGACGAACTGAATCAAATGATTATTAAAATTCCCCCATCTCCGTTGATGGCTGACATTATTAACTTTATGCAACAGAGTGCCGGGGAATCACGAGTTAACCTGGTTTCTGTAAATTACAAAGAAAGCCTGCCCGGCAAAGCTGTTGTTGATGTCAAGGAAGCCAATACCATAAAACCAGCACAGTCTGTTCGAATCCAACTTACTGCCGAAGGAACCCATGCCGGCCTGTTATCTTTTTTGCTAAAAATAGAAAATGCATCTCGCATTTATAGCATAAATAGTGGTAAAATAAGCCTGGTGAAAAGAAAACGCCCTGATATGAATTTGAACAGTGAATCCGAATCAGGTGCTTGGGGAAGCGCAGGGGAAGCCACAGTTAAAGAACCAGAATCACTGACATATGATCGAGATAATCTATTAATCGTATTGGATATCAGTGCTTATTATGACCAGTCTTCAATGGGAGAAAAAGCTATTGAGGGGAACAGTCCCTGATTCTCATTGTACTAAACGATGCCCGCATGATATTTGTAGTCAACGATGCATTAATAATGAACCTCTGTCTTCCGGTTTTTAACCGGGACAAGGGTCCGGGGAGTATAAGGATAATGTGGAGCAAAATTAAAATTAGTCTCGACTCGCTCAATGAGGAGCAGGTTTTGGACAAAGACATATTTGCACCGGATAATCAATTGCTATTGAGGAAGGGTATGGTTCTAACCCGTGAGCTAATAGAATCAATGAGAAAACGTGACATTAAGGAGTTGTATATAAGCGTCCCAATCGAACCGCCAGTGAAGCCCGCAGCCCAGTCGCCGCGTGAATATGTGTCCAACGAGGCCAAGATAGCCGGGATATACAGCAATGCTATCGGCTTTGTGGAAGGTTTTTTCGCGGATATTAAAAGGGACAAAGAAATAAATCTGGAAGCGGTTCAAGAAACTGTTAATTCCTTTTCCGATAACGTTGTTACCGATATGGATGTTCTTGCTCAAATGAGAAAATTAAAAGATAAGGATGATTATCTGCTTAGTCATTCGGTTGATGTATCGCTGCTGGCCATAATGATTGGGAAATGGTTGGGGTATGATAAGGAGACAGTAAACAATCTGGGTGTAGCCGGAATATTGCATGATCTTGGTAAAGTGCATATTCCTGAAGAGATACTACAGAAACCAGCCGGTCTAACAGACTCGGAGAAGGGAATAATGAATAGTCACCCGGTTATTGGTTTCCGTCTGTGCCAGGAATGTGCCAACCTGGATATGTCTGTAAAACATGCGGTGCTTATGCACCATGAACGTATGGACGGCTCCGGTTATCCGGCAAGAATCGGTTATGGTAAAATACCGATGGCGGCTGCGGTTTTAGCTATTGCCGATACCTATGATGCCGTTACCTCTGCTCGCGTTTATTCACCCAAGCGAACCCCGTATATGGCGGCAGAAATCATTCTGCAGGAATCACTTGCGGGAAGGGTGGACAGCCGCATCGCCAAGATATTCTACGACAAATTAATATCCCTTTCTATTGGCAACGAGGTACTGTTATCCAACCAAAAAAAAGGGGTGGTAGTCTTCATGAATCCTTTGAAACCCACCTGCCCAACTGTTAAGATAGATGATAAACTGTATAATTTGGAGAAGGAAAAGGGACTTTCCATTATTGGGGTATTGTAAGGCATGACAAGAAATGATCTATTACCAGGGAGAAATTACTCACCGGCGCGGCCCGGTTATTTTTTTGGGATTGTTCCTTCAACTAAGCATTTATATCCACAAGGTTTCCTTATTCCAGGTGGAAATCTAAAATAACGTGTTTAAGCATTAGTATAGCCGGGCAGGTGAAATTATAGCAGGCATACTTGTTGGTGACAACATTCATAATAAGGATAGGTGGGCAAGGCTTTACGTTAGAAATATTGTCTACGTGGAAGGATAATAATTACATAGTGTCGAATAGGCCAATTTGGCTGCTAAATTGAGACTGAGCACTACGATAGGCGGGGAATCATTATTGTCGGAGGTAAGACGGTGTTAGATAGAGATGTACTATCCCGTGTTTTAGAAAAGGCCCTGGCAAAAGGTGCTGATTTTGCTGAAATCTATGTCGAAGATAAGCAAGTTAGCAACGTTGTTTGCGAAGACGATAAAATAGAGAAGATAAACAGCGGTAAGGAAAAAGGGGCCGGCATTCGGGTAATCAAGGACGGCAAGACAGCTTATGTTTATACCAACGACTTAAGCTTAGATGGACTCATGAAAGCTGCGACAGTGGCCAGCAAAACATCTGGTCAGCAGGACGCTACTGACGGGATGAAAATTCAACTGTCGCTTCAAGAACCTGAATTTTCTATGAGGTTTTTACGCTTGCCTGAACAGGTTGACTTCGCCGAAAAAATAAACCAGGTTTTGAGTGCTAATCAAGTAGCCCGCAACCTGAACGAGGAGATACGTCAGGTTACCGTGGCGTTAGGAGATATGCATAAACGCATTCAGATTGCCAATTCGGAAGGAGACTTGGTGGAAGATGAAATCTGCCGGGTCAGGATGGTGGTTAATGCCATTGCATTACGCCAGGGACAGATTCAAACCGGGTATGAGGTTGCCGGGGGAGTCTCCGGTTGGGAACTCCTGGAGAAGGTATCTTTGGAAGATATGGCTCACCAGGCTGCTGGCAGAGCTATTGCGATGCTGTCGGCTCAACCTGCACCCACGGGAAGAATGCCAGTGGTAATGCATTCCGAAGCGGGTGGAACAATGATTCATGAAGCCTGTGGGCATGGGCTGGAAGCGGATCTGGTACAAAAGGGGCTTTCGGTCTATAAAGATAAACTTGGGGAGCAGGTCGCGACGGCAGAGGTGAGTGTGGTGGATGATGCCACCCTGCCAGGAAAATATGGCAGTTTTTGCTGGGATGATGAAGGTTCTCCCGCCCGCCGCACAGTTTTAATAGACAAAGGAATATTGCGTGGATATTTAAATGACCGGCTGACCGCTGGTAAGGACGGCCAGGAATTGAGCGGCAACGGACGCCGGGAATCCTATCAGGATAAACCCATCCCACGGATGAGCAATACCTTTATCGCGCCAGGCAATGATGAGCCGGATGAAATAATCAAAAGTACCGCCTACGGTCTATTGGTTAAAAAGATGGGTGGCGGACAAGTTAACACTACCAATGGAGATTTTGTATTTGATGTACAGGAAGGATTCATGATTGAAGCTGGGGAGATAAAATATCCGGTGCGGGGAGCCACCCTTACCGGCAATGGCCCTCAGACCTTGCTCGATATTGATCGGGTGGGTAGAGACCTGGGTTTCGCTATAGGTGTTTGTGGAAAGGATGGCCAGGGAGTTGCGGTTGGGGATGCCCAGCCTACCATCCGTATTAAAGAACTAACCGTGGGCGGCACCATGATGGCTAATGGGCCGGAGATCAAGCGGATAAGAAGGAAGTAGGTGCTCTGGACATGGAAAAAATATTGAGAGCTGCCGCTGAGCAGGCGATAGATATGGTGTCTAAACAAGGGCTGGAAGGGGAGGCATTCCTGCTTTATGACCGGGAATTAAGCATCGAAATAAGCGCCGGTCAGGTTGAGACCCTGAAACAGGCTGAACAGATTGGTTTGGGTTTGCGGGTTTTAAACCATGGAAAAATGGGTTTTGCATATAGCAGCGATCTTTCCTCAGCAGCCATAAACGAAGTGGTAAGGAATGCCGTCCATATATCCGCCTACACCTCTGCTGATGATTTTAACCAGTTTCCTGCCGGAGGACATGTCTATCCGCTGATGCAGATTTTTGATGCATGTATCGCCAGCACGCCTGTGGAAGAGAAGATAGAGATAGCGCAGAAAGTGGAACAGGCTGCCCGGGCTTATGATAAACGGGTGCAGGTTGTGGAAAGAGCAGGTTATGAAGACAGCGAAATGACAGTCCTGGTTATAAATAGCCGGGGACTGTATGCTCATGGACGGGGTACCTATTGTGGAGTGCATATTTCCCTGGTAGCCGAAGAGAACAGTGATGCTCAAAACGGTTTTGCAAGTATGGTAAAAAAAAGGATTGGCGATCTGCTTCCCGGGGTAGTGGGAGAAGAAGCGGCCATGCGGGCGGTACGAAGCTTGCAGGCCAGAACCATTTCCTCCGGACGGATGCCATGTATTCTGGAACCCTATGTCATGACACGGTTTATGGGTCTGTTATCATCATCCGTACAAGCAGACGCAGTCCAAAAAGGCAAGTCTCTGCTGGCCGATAAGGTGGGGCGGCAGGTAGCCTCCCGGGAACTTACCCTGATTGATGATGCCAGTTATGAAGACGGGATTGCCAGTTTTCCCTTCGATGGTGAAGGAGTTCCAGCTCAGAAAAATATTGTGATAGAAAATGGTGAGTTGAAAGGGTTCCTGTATGATACCTACTCCGGACTCAAAGCGGGTCGTCATTCCAGCGGGAACGGAGTAAGGGGCACATTTCGAAGTCTGCCCGGGGTGGGAGCCACCAACTTCATGCTGGTACCCGGCCAGGCCAGTCCGGCGGAATTGCTGGGCGATATAGAACGCGGTTTTTATATAACCGATGTCATGGGAATGCATACCGCTAACCCAATATCGGGTGATTTTTCCTTGGGTGCTGCTGGAATCATGATCGAACAGGGTAAGCTGACTTACCCGGTTAGAGGGGTAACCATTGCCGGCAACCTGCTAAACCTTCTTATGGATATTGAGGCGGTGGGCAACGATTTACGTTTTTTCGGAGGCAAAGCCGCCTCTACCATAAGGTTGCAAAATCTTAGCGTGGGCGGACATTAGAGCGTCCAAAAAGCCCAATAGCTGCGTTATTAACAAAAGTCCGTTCGTCGCTCCTTGCCATCCATGGCATCGCGACACTAGTCCTTCCATGGACGTCGCAATCGACGTACTTGTTATGGGGACATTCCACTTAAGGGATGTGTCCCCATACATTATCCGCCTCAATCACGGCCTTTTATTAATGCCTTGCTCTTGCAACATTATTAGTTCGCGAAGCGAACATCAGTAGTACCCGCATGGTGAACTTTTTGCCTTGCTCTGGAAGATACGACTTTTTAGACAGCCTGACATTAAAAAAGGGGGACTTTCTCATGCCACAGATACTTGTGATAAATGGGCCTAATTTAAATATGTTGGGGATTAGAGAAAAGGAGTTCTATGGTGAAAAGACTCTTGAAGAAATTAATGCCGGGCTATTGGCAATAGCTGAACAAGAGGGAGTTAGCCTGGAATTTTTTCAATCCAATCATGAGGGTGAACTGATAGATAGAATTCAACAAGCTTATGGAAACGTGGATTATATAATAATCAACCCCGGAGCCTTTACTCATTATAGTATTGCTATTTATGATGCTTTAAAGACAGTACGGATCCCGTTTTGCGAGGTTCATTTATCCAACATACATGCGCGCGAGAGTTTTCGCAGCCATTCGCTTATTTCTCCTCTGGCTGCCGGAGGAGTCTTCGGCTTCGGGCCCCTGGGCTACAAGCTGGCTTTGTATGCTGCTTGTGAGATGCTGAAAAAGGCTTAAGCGAGGTGAACCGGTATAATAGAAAGAAGTAATAGAATTCGACAATTCATGCAAGAAAATAATCTGGATTTATTCTTGATTAATAAACCGGAGAACATTTTTTATTTATCAGGTTTTACCGGAGGCAGTGATGCCCGTCTGGTTATAAGCCCTGATCAGCGGTATTTGCTTACTGACGCTCGCTATCTCGAACAAGCCGGAAGGGAATGTCCGGACTGGTCTCTAATTAGAGAAGACGTTGGCAGACTTGACAGCCTGGCAGGTATTTGCGATAAATATTATAGCCTGGCATTTGAAAGCCACTACCTGACCTATGATCAGTTCCAATCTCTGACCGCTCGTTTAAACCCAAAACTGATGCCTTTGGAGAATACTATTGAAAGGTTTCGGGTGGTAAAGGATAAGACTGAACTAAACTTACTCAGGGCTTCGGCTCAGGTAAGCGATGATGTCTTTGCTGCTATTTGCCAGGAGATTCTGCCGGGGATAAGCGAAAGACATATTGCCGCTCGCATTGCCTTTTTACTCAGGGAAGGTGGTTGCAGCCAGGAGGCTTTTTCTACCATTGCGCTGGCAGGTGAAAACGGGGTTCTGCCCCATGGGCAACCCGGAGACAGGCTGCTACAGCGAGGAGACATGTTGACCCTGGATTTCGGAGGCTTTTACCGGTCTTATGCAGGTGATATGACCAGGACGGTGGTAGTAGGGGAAGCTTCCTCACAGTTAAGGGATATTTACCGGCAGGTGCTGGAAAGCCAGGAACTGGGAGTGTCTTTGGTTCAAGCCGGGGCTAGTTGTCGTGATATCGACAGCCAGGTACGGAATTGTCTTAAGAAGTATTCGCTGGATCAATATTTCCAGCATGGCACCGGCCACGGGGTTGGCCTGGAGATTCATGAGATGCCCCGGATTTCGCCGTTGAGCGACGCGATACTGGAAGAGAATATGGTGGTAACCATCGAGCCTGGAGTATACATTCCCGGCTGGGGCGGTATACGCATAGAAGATACCGTGATCGTAAAGAAAGGGGGATGTGAAATCATCACCCATTCGGATAAAGGACTATTAATTATTTAATGGAGGGATAGAATGATCTCAGTAAATGACTTTAAGACAGGCGTTACCGTGGAGTTGGAGGGACAGGTCTATCAGGTGGTGGAATTCCAACATGTTAAACCCGGAAAAGGCGCTGCCTTTGTCAGAGCCAAATTGAAAAACGTTAAATCCGGGGGAGTAGTGGAAAAAACCTTCCGGGGAGGCGAGAAGCTGCACCGGGCGCATTTGGACAAACGTACTATGCAGTACCTTTATAATGACGGCGACGGGTACATATTTATGGACAATGACAACTACGAACAAATTAACATCAGTAAAAACGATATGGGCGATGGGGTTAAGTGGTTGATTGAAAACATGAATATTCAGGTCTTGATGTACCAGGGAGCGATTATGGGGGTCGAATTGCCTAACTTCATAGAACTTGTGGTAGTGGATACCGAACCAGGAGTAAAAGGAGACACGGCCACCGGCGCATCCAAAGCCGCCAAACTGGAAAGCGGCGCCAGTGTTCAGGTTCCTCTATTTATTAATACGGGTGACCGCCTGCGAATAGATACGCGCACCGGGGAGTACATGGAAAGAGCCTAGACCGTCAAAAAAGGCGAATCACAGCTCTTTGCCATCCATGGCACCGCTGCATTAGTCCATCCTTGGACGTTATCTGTGTTGCTACAAAAAGCCCGTTCAATCAACGTACTTCAGGTACGTCTTAATCACGGGCTTTTTGAGCGCCTTGATCTTCACCTTTTTTGTACTATCAGAAAGTATAACTTTTTAGGTAGATAGTATAAGTGCAACCACGACTTCCGCTATCGCTAAAGGCTCGGCGCAAGCCGGGTTTTCTTTACTCGCTCTTCCAGGTTGCTAACTTCTTTGATACCCTGAATATATTTAAATTAATTTATTGTTTGGGAAGTTTATTTCCTCCTTTTTGTACAAATACTAATAATGGTCGCACCATTATTGGGAAATTTTGAAAAGGAGGATTTTACTTTGCAGGATATTACAGAAAAGGTCAGCTATCTGCAAGGATTGAGCGAGGGCTTGAACATTTCGGAGGGAAGCCCCCAGGGGAAAATAATATCCGGGATTCTTAGTGTCTTGAGTGAGATCGCAGGTGAGGTTACCACCCTTCAGCAGGACATGGAAGAGATGAGAGAGTACATTGAAAGCGTCGATGATGACCTCTTTGAATTGGAAGAAAGCGTGCTGGATGACGAAATTATGGAGCTGGAATGCCGCAATTGCGGAGAGCAGCTCTATATAGAAGCGGATATCATGGACGATGAAGATGTGATCGAAATTACCTGCCCTAATTGTAACGAGGTAATTTTCATAAACGACGGTTCTTTTGACCATGAACATGTCCCGGTTGACGAAGAGTTTGAAGTCGGGGATTCCCATTCCCATTCCCATTCGTAATATTAGATGCGAACCTATGTGTCTTTGCCCTAAACGATAGCCCTCTAATGCGGGGGCTATTATTTTTGCTCTTTTTTACTGGCATATTTTGCTGGTTAGTCCAATATTTATTAAGTGCAGGGGGTGTGGATATGGGGCCCAAAGATGAAGAGATCATTAAGAATAATATCGTGCCTTACCTATCACCGGCCATAAAGGCAATTATCATGAAAATGAAAGCGGACTGTTTTACCGGTCTGGAAGAAATCCGCCTGCGTTGCGGTCAGCCCTTGCTGATCAAAGTCGGCGATATAGACTACACCATCGATGACCAGGGCCAATTGGGGGAGAATCTTAAACGGGGATACGTGGTGAAGGCCGAGGACATTTATCGCAGCATTGCTTCCGTCAGTGACAATTCTCTGTACGCCTTTGAAGAAGAGATTAGCAGGGGCTTTATTACTTTACCCGGGGGCCATCGGGTTGGTCTGGCCGGGCAGGTGGTGATGAGTGGCTCTGAAGTAAAAACCATCAAGGAATTCTCCGGCCTGGCATTCAGAGTGGCCCGGGAAATAAAGGGCTGCTCCAATGACATTATATCCCATATTTACCCGCGGGAACTGGAACTGGCGAACACCCTGTTTATATCTGCTCCCCGCTGCGGCAAGACTACGATTCTGAGAGATGTCGCCCGTAACCTTTCCTTGGGAACGAGCCGGGCAAGAGGATGCAATGTAGTCGTTATCGATGAGCGCTCAGAACTGGCCGGAATGTACAGAGGCAGAGCCCAGATGGATATCGGACCGCGCAGTGACATTCTTGATTCATGTCCGAAGGCTAAAGGTATGATTATGGCAGTTCGCTCCCTGTCTCCACAAGTGCTCATCACGGATGAAATCGGTCGGCGGGAGGATGGGGAGGCTGTCCAGGAATGCATAAACGCAGGGGTAGCAGTCATCACCAGCGTTCACGCCCGCAACATAGAAGAAGCCCGCAATAAACCATTTATACAGGGATTGCTGGCTGCTGGGGCTTTTGAAATCCTGGTGGTTTTATCACGGAATTGTGGTCCCGGAACTGTTGAAGAAATCGTCAGGTGGGATTCGTTATGCTCGGCTTAAAGACTTTGGGAGTGGCTTTGATTATATTAGGATTTGGCAGTTGCGGCCTGATAAGCGCACGAATCTTAGAAAACAGGGTGCAACAAATCAGAAATATTCGTCTGGCCATGGGCTTTTTGGATAAGGAAATCACCTATCTGCATACTCCACTGACTCTGGCCTTAGAACGTGCAGCTCAATCTATTCCGTATCCGGCAAGTGTGCTTTTTTCCGAATGTGCTTGGAGTCTACAGGACAGGCAGGGCGTAACATTCTCAGAGGCCTGGAGACAGAGTTTGGATTCACTGGACAATGTGTCAGACCTGAAAAAAGAAGATCTGCAACTGCTGCAATCGGTTGCATCACAATTGGGTACATCGGGAGTTGATGAACATCAGAAGTTCTTTCGTTACATGGAGGAGCAATTGAAAATCCAGGAGGACAAATCTCGCCACGAGCTGGAATCAGGACGCAAAATCCGCGCCTATGGTGGCTTTATTCTAGGAAGTACAGTGGTCTTGCTGCTGATTTGACGCAATTGACTTATGAAGCGCAACAAAGGGAACGATAGACGCGGATAAGCGCTGACCCTTCATCCTTCACCCTTCGGGTACTCCCGATGTGCCGTAAACGGCACGGTTTAAGGTTGCGGATACTACCCCCTTCGGGGACTACTAATGTGAACTTCGTTCACAATTAATGTTGCTGATGCTCCCATAAAGGTCGCAATTAATGTTGCGGGCGCGGATTAACACAGATCTTTTTATGGTTTTTTATATTTTGGAGATAGCCAGTAATAACTGGTTTCTCCTGAAAAGAGTCTAGTCTACGAGGAAGGATATGCATGAATGTTTAAGTGAGGAAGCAAAAGAACAATCATTGCTTCCCTGTAATAATAAAATAATGATCCCAAGCCGCGATATCATACTAAATCCGCGATATCCCCCTGCGGGGACTACCGGTGTGAACTTCGTTCACGATTAGTGTTGCCGCGTCTATCGTTTCCCGGTAATAAACCATAAAAGTAAGGAGGAGCGGGATGAATATTGATATACTTTTTCGCATTGCTGGCATTGGCATTTTGATCTCAGTTCTGTGTATAGTCCTCAAACAGGCGCAGAAGCAGGAGCAGGCTGAGATGTTAACGCTGGCCGGGGTTGTGATCGTGCTCATTATGGTAGTGCAGTTGATGAACCAACTTTTCAGCACGGTGCGGTCAGTATTCAATTTGTAAAAAGATTTCATTCTGCGCTTTAGAAAATGGAGTTTCTTTTCTAAAGGCTATAGGGAGAGTGATGAAAATGGAGATTAGCCAAGTCGTAGGACTGGCCCTAATAAGCACGGTTTTTCTTCTGCTCCTCCGTCAGGAAAAGCCTGTTATGGCCATTCTACTGAGCCTGGTTTTCAGCATTATCATCTTTACATCAATGATGGGCAAGCTGGCCTCCATATTAGCTGTAATGCAAGAGCTGACCAGAAGAGCCGGGATAAATTATTTCTTCCTGACTACAATTTTGAAAATTGTTGGGGTGGCGTATTTGGGCGAGTTTGCTGCCGTTATATGTCAGGATGCCGGGGAGCAAGCGGTCGCCCGCAAGGTTGAATTTGCGGCTAAAATTATCATTGCAGTTTTGGCACTACCCATTATGGTGGCTATTTTGGAATCCTTAATGGCTATCATGCCGGCTTAATTATAATAAGTGAGTTGTTGCGAGTGAAGAAACTATATCTGAGCTTATTGATCCTGTTCAGTTTAATACTCTTTCCCGCCTCCGCCATAGCAGCTACGGCAGGGGATAGCGAAGCGGCCTTTTCCATCCAGGATACGTTGAAAAACCTTGATATACAGTCTCTTGAGGAGTATAAGGGGCGTATCGACGGAGAATTAAATCCCTTTATGGAAGACAAGCCGGTCAAAGAATGGCTGATGGATTTCGTTCGGGGCAATTGGCAGCTTGATTTTAAAAAGCTGATGCAAAATATAGTTCTAATGCTTTTTAGAGAGGTTGAAGCCAACTCCAGCCTTTTATCGAAACTCATTATCCTTTCGGTTTTGGCAGCATTATTAGTCAATTTGCAGACCTCATTTGCCTCTGGGGTGGGGAAGATTTCATATATGGCCTGTTTCCTGGCTCTAAGTGCGCTGGCTCTGGGTTCTTTCAAACTGGCCCTTGATCTTGGTCACCATACCATTGATAACATGGTTGACTTTATGGTAGGGATGCTTCCTCAGATGATGGTGCTGGTGGCAGGGTTGGGCAATGTAAATTCCTCGATCATGCTTTTCCCCCTTCTTATGACTGCAGCCACGGCTTTTGGCAATGCCATTAAAGTTTTGGTCTACCCTTTAATCATTATGTCGGCACTGCTTAGCCTGGTGAATCATATATCCGATACCGTCAAGGTGGACAGAATGGCTAAATTTTGCACCCAGGTAGCGCAAATATCGCTAGGATTCTTCCTTACTATTTTTGTGGGAATTGTTACTTTGAGAGCATTATATGCTTCGGTGCTTGACAAAGTAGCCTTGCGCACCACTAGATTTGTGACCGATAATGCCATTCCCATAGTGGGCAAAATGGTCGGGGACACGGTCGAAGTGGCGGCTGGCTACGTAATGATGCTAAAAGACGCTCTGGGTATTTTCGGGGTTCTTATTATATCCGGGATTGTTCTTCTCCCTTTGCTTAAGATTGCCGCCCTGGCGCTGATCTATAAACTGGTAGGGGCTGTAGTTGAGCCAATGGGCGATGCCAGAACAGCGGCGGTTTTGGAAAGTATGAGCACCCATCTTATGATGCTGCTGGCCGCCACTGCATCGGTTGGGTTTATGTTTTTCATCATGATTGCCATAATGGCAGGTATGTCAAATAATCTTACCATGTTACGTTAAAGGGGGAATCGCATGGACGTTATAGCTGAGATAGTGAAGAATTTGCTTGTTATCATCATCATGTCCAGCTTTTTGGAAATCATATTGCCGGATGGCAACATAAAACCCTTTGTACGCTTCGCTATTGGTTTGTTTGTTTTAGTTGCGGTTCTAAGTCCCAGCCTGTCTTACCTGTATAGCGACAAGAATCTCCAGATCTCCGTATGGGATGAACGGGTTAGCGATGATCTATCTAAAAAAGTCGAAGCTGGGGGTCAAAAAATACGGCAGGAGATCGAAGGTCAGCAAAAGCAGAAAATTAAGCAGAAATTAGAGGGACAGATTTCAGCGGTCACTGTCCTGATACCCGGAGTGGATGATGTGCATACCCAGGCTTTTATGGGGGATGACGGTTCGCTGCAAAAACTGCAGGTTACGGTGAAGCCGGGAGTCAATCAAGCAGTGGAGCAAGTATCGCCGGTGAATGCTTTATCCGACTCTTCTGAGCTTAAAAATGACCGGGAGAAGGCTGATATTCAAAAAAGACTGGTGCAAATATTGAATAATCTATATGGGCTGAAAGCGGAGAATATCGAAATAAACTTTGAAGGGGGCTAAAGACGTGTGGGAGGAATGGATGAAAAAGATAAGCGGAGATGAGGAAAAAAAGGGTGGGACTGACTGGGGAAAAAAGAGTAGATATTTGCTGGTGATACTAATATGTGTTGGCATCCTGGCTCTTATCTGGCCCCAAGGTAAAAGTGAAATCCAGCAGGCTGCCTTGCCTGAAACTCAAACCAGCAGTAGTGTATCGCAGGCCAAGGCCAATATAGCCAACGAATTGCAGAGCATCCTGTCTCAGGTGGAAGGGGCCGGAAAAGTACAGGTTAGCATTAGCTTGAGTTCAGATGGATTAAAAAGCTACGCTCGCAACACCAAAGATGAAAACCGCGAGACTCAGGAAATGGATCATAGTGGGAGCGACAGGAATATCAAGGAAAACAACCAGAGCAGTGATATCGCCGTATCGGGTGGGTCAGCTCTGTTAGTCGAAGACAGGGCTCCGGAAATAGTGGGAGTACTGGTGGTTGCCGATGGCGCTAAAAATGGTGCGGTCAAGGAAAGACTTACGGCTGCTACCACTACCCTTTTGAACATTTCACCCCAACAAGTACGAGTCGAAGCGCGGAGAGGAGAATAAAAATGATTATTAATTTAAGAAAAGTTAAGATATTAGCTGTTATTGCTGCCATAATCCTAATTCCACTGATAGGGATAAACCTTATTAATTGGAGTTTAAGACCTAAAACTGAAATTTCAGCCCAAAGCGTTCTTAAACCTGCTCCGGCGACGGTGACGGTTAACAACAGCCTCCCCGCCTCGGACAGCCAGGAGCCCGATTTTTTCTCCGAATATAGGCTGCAAAGAGAGCGGGTGAGAGGTACGGAACTGGGTATGCTGAAGGAACTTGTCAATAATCCGGCCAGCGAAAAAAGGGTTCGAGACGCTGCCAGCCTTAAACTTATGGATTTGTCTGCCCGGGCGGAGAAAGAAATGCAGGCCGAAGCCATAATAAAATCCCAGGGTTGGAGGGACTGCATCGTAATCACTTCTCCCCCTCACCTGACCGTTATGATTGAGAATAAGCCGGAAACGACAGCCAACCTGGCAGGTATTCGGAAAACAGCTAGCATCGTTACCGGTTACGCAGAGAAAAATATCACCGTGTTGAATCCGTAGCTCAGGGCTAGGGCGGGATTTGTATACATTGTCCAAAAACATTGAAATAATCAGCCTTTATTCATATAATAGTAACAGACATAGTCCAACGGCGTACTCAGGGTATAGACCTGAGTATGTTTGTGTATGGATGATTAAAACTATTTATCTAGTGCTCTGTTAACCCTAATTCTATATCTTCTCATCGGTCAAATTCATGTATGACTGTGTTGTCGTCAATCACAATACGCCCGGTATTGCTCAATCCTCCGCCTTGTCATACATGAATTTTACTCGATGAATAATATACACAATTAGGGTTAACAGAGTACTAGGTTGAACTGCTGGGGGTGCAAAATGGGGAAAATTAAAATTACGGATACGAGTCTGCGAGATGGGCATCAGAGCCTGTGGGCCACCAGGATGACCACCGATGATATGCGCCCGGTTTTAGATCAGTTGGATAATATCGGTTATCATTCCCTGGAAGTATGGGGAGGAGCCACTTTTGATGTATGTATCCGCTACCTGAACGAAGATCCATGGGAAAGGCTAAGGTTTATCCGCCAACATGTCCAGAAAACCAAGCTGCAAATGCTCTTGCGAGGCCAATCTCTGGTAGGGTATGCTCATTATCCCGACGACGTAGTGGAGAGATTTGTGGAAAAGGCTGCCGAAAATGGGATTGATATTTTTCGGGTTTTCGATGCGCTGAATGACATCCGCAACCTGGAAACCTGCATGCGGGCGGCAAAAAAGACCGGTCAGCACGTGCAGGCTTGTGTGGTTTATACCACCAGCCCGGTTCACTCCATGGATCATTTTGTGCAGACCGCGCTATCACTCAAAGACATGGGAGCGGACTCGATATGCATCAAGGATATGGCGGGATTGCTCTCCCCCTATGTTTCCTATGAGTTGGTCAAACTACTCAAGGAAAAAGTGGGGCTGCCGATTCAACTTCATACCCATTACATAGGTGGTCTGGCGGTGGTATCATGTATTAAAGCTGCTGAAGCAGGGGTAGACATAATTGACACGGCCAGTGTGCCCATGGCCTTTGGATCGTCTCAACCACCGGTAGAGACAATTGTCAGGGCTTTGCAAGGCTCACCGTGGGATACCGGACTGAACTTGCACGATCTTTTTGATATCGCCACTCATTTTGAACAGCTCCGCAAACACAAGGGATTTGAACGCGGAGTAACCAAGATCTCCGATATGAAGGTATTCGAGCACCAGATACCGGGGGGGATGATTTCCAACCTGGTATCCCAGTTGGAAGAGCAGAAGGCTTCTGATCGTTTGGAAGAGGTATTGATAGAGATACCTCTGGTGCGCAAGGATTTGGGTTATCCGCCTCTGGTAACGCCCACCAGCCAGATCATAGTTATCCAAGCAGTTCTTAATGTATTAATGGGAGAGCGTTATAAACTATGTCCTGGCGAGGTTAAGGATTATGTGCGGGGGCAATATGGTAAACCACCTGCTCCCATAGATAAAAGCATCATCGAGAAAATTATCGGTAACGATGAGCCGATAACCACCCGTCCGGCTGACTTACTTAGACCGGGATGGGAAAAAGGAAAACAGGAAATGGCCGATATCTCCGATAAAGAGGAAGACATCCTGACTTATCTGCTTTTCCCTCAGGTTGCCCTGAAATTCTTTGAATATAGGAGATTGAGAGCTAATGAAGACATTCCTCAAATTCTGCCGGGGGATGAGCTAGGCCAGGAAATTGAGGAAAGACAGGATGAAGTCATCAAGAAACCTATTCCTAAAGTAAAAAAGCGACCTAGTATCAGGGGAGATGAAGAAATGAATTTAGACGACCTGCGAGAGTTGATACTTTTGCTTGATAAGACCAGTATTGCAGAGCTGGAAATTCAAAAAGAAGACTTCCGTATAAGTCTGCGCAAGTCAAGCTCCGCAAAGGATAAGTCGAGCGTGGGTGATGGGGAGCTTAGCGCTGTTTTAAGGCCCAAAAACCTTGAAGAACCGCAACCAGATAATATAGTAAGCATTAATTCCCCCATGGTGGGAACATTTTACGCATCGCCTTCACCCGATGCACTGCCATATGTAAAAATAGGGGATCACGTTAGCAAAGGCCAAACCCTATGTATCGTTGAGGCCATGAAACTAATGAACGAGATCAAAGCCGAATTTGACGGTACGGTAGTGGATATAACGGTTGAAAATGGTGAGGCCGTTGAATATGATCAAGTGCTGTTCCTGATAGAGAAAGACTAGAGGTGGTTGTTTGTTTACCAAGGTCTTAATAGCCAACCGCGGAGAAATCGCGGTACGTATTATCAGAGCCTGCCAGGAGTTGAATATAGCTACGGTAGCGGTATACTCCCAGGCTGACAGAGATAACCTGCATGTTCGCATGGCCGATGAGGCGGTGTGCATTGGCGGGGCGCCGGCCAATCAAAGCTACCTGAACCATTCCAATATTATAGCAGCGGCTATGAATAAGGGTGCCCAGGCAATTCATCCCGGCTATGGGTTTTTGGCTGAAAACGCCTATTTTGCCGAGTTATGTGAAACTAATCATATCAAATTTATTGGACCCAAATCAAGGGTGATCAACCTTATGGGGGACAAGGTAAAAGCCAAAGAACTGGTGAGGACGGTTGATGTGCCGGTAGTTCCAGGTAGTGATGGAGCCGCCGGTACTTATGATGAAGTGGTTAATCTGGCGGAGTCGATTGGCTATCCAGTGATGATTAAGGCCTCTGCCGGTGGTGGGGGACGCGGGATGCGTTTGGCCCATAACAAGGCGGGGCTGAAAGATGCTCTGGCCATGGCCAGGATGGAGGCGGGAGCGGCCTTCGGTAATGATGAAGTATACATTGAGAAATATATCGAAGAACCCCGTCATATAGAATTTCAGATCCTGGGCGATGAGCATGGTAATATTATTCATCTGGGAGAAAGAGATTGTTCTCTACAGAGGCGTCATCAGAAGCTTTTGGAAGAATCACCTTCGACCTTGGTAGATGAGGAACTGCGTATCCGTATGGGGGCAGTAGCGGTAAAGGCCGCTCAGGCAGCGGAATATACCAGTGCCGGTACGGTGGAATTCCTGGTGGACAAAAATAAAAATTTCTACTTTATTGAAATGAATACCCGGGTTCAGGTTGAGCATCCGGTTACCGAGATGGTTACGGGGATAGACATAATAAAGGAGCAGTTGCGCGTTGCGGCCGGGGAGAGACTCGGCTATGGGCAGGATGACATAACTCTGAACGGTTGGGCTATAGAGTGCCGTATAAATGCCGAAGATCCGGACAATGATTTTCGACCGTCTCCGGGGGTGGTAGAAGAGTATCTGCTGCCGGGAGGTCCTGGGATTCGGGTTGACTCTTCGGTATATACCGGCTATACTATCCCGCCATATTATGATTCCATGGTCGCCAAACTGATAGTCTGGGGACGGGATCGTGAAGAAGCTATAGCCCGGATGAAGCGAGCATTGAATGAATTCAAGGTTAAAAATGTGGCTACAACTATACCATTTCACCTGAAAGTACTGGATAATGCCTTTTTTCAAAAAGGCGAGGTATATACAAATTTTATTCAAAGGCGCATGAATAATATATAATATCCAACTATATAAATCTTATATCCAGATTCCCCTTTGGAAATAAACCAGGGGGATTCTTTTTTGACCCCGTTTGGTGCAGAAAAATTGCTAAAAACCTTTGATGTCTGGTAAAATAACTACATAATAATTATCGGAGGTGGAACAAATGGGAAACGAAAGGCCTGAAATCCCCAATGATATGGGAGTTATTCGTATTGCCGACGAGGTAATATCCACGGTAGCCGGGCTGGCAGCAGCTGATGTCGAAGGTGTAGCAGCCATGAGCGGTGGCTGGGGAACTGACCTGGTGGAGAAATTAGGGAAGAAGAATCTCGGCAAAGGGATTAAAGTAGAATCCAGCGGAGAGCAGACTAATATTGACATATTTATTGTCATCGAATTTGGCTACGCTATCCCCAAGGTTGCGGAAAACGTGCAGAAAGAAGTCAAAGTTGCCGTAGAAACAATGACCGGATTAACTGTACAAGCTGTAAATGTCCATGTGGTTTCAGTAATGACCAAGAAAACCGAAACTGAAAACAGTGAAGTTGATTTCAAAGCGGAGTAGGAATATGCAATCCTTTATGATAACCCCCTGTCATTGCAGGGGGTTATCTGTATTGTATAGAAAGGGGAGATAATTAAATGCCATTAATGGGGCGTCTGGCTCTTTTTATCTACAACTTGCTGTTCCTGGCGGTCGCAGGGGTGGTGGTGGCGATTTCCCTGGGATGGACTGAGCCTATTGCTTATCTTAACTGGGTGGTTTCCACACCGGAAAACCGGATAATTATGGGTGCTCTGGGTGGTTTGGGCGTGCTGCTGGTAGTTCTGGTGTTAATCATGTCGAGCCGGGGAACAAAAGGTCAGATACATACAGATGAGGTGCTGGTGGAACAAGGTTTTCCGGGCGAAGTCTCGATTAGTATTGCCGCTATCAAGGTCATCATCATGAAAGCCGTCAAGCATGTTGAGGGAGTAAGAGAAACCCGGCCTATGATAAGACAATCCCCGGAAGGGGTGGTAGTTACACTCCATACCATGATTAACCCTGATTTATCCGTACCGCAACTGGCTGGGTCCCTGCAAGCCGTGGTAAAGGATAGCCTGGAAAAGATAGCGGGTCTTCAAGTTGCTGAGATTAAGATTCTCGTAGATGAATTTAATCCGGCCAACAAATAAGGAGGCATTATGTTAGAGAAAATAGTTGAGTATATAATGAATGAACACCGTGGCAAGGCAATAGGCATTTTCCTCGGTCTGGTAGCCAGCATTCTGTTTATTAGCTATGGCTTCTGGCGTACCTTATTTATTGTTTTCTGTATCATGACCGGTTATTTGGTAGGCAAGAAACTAGATGAAAATGCCAATATTGACGAATGGGTCAGAGACTTATTTAAACCTCGCCAGTAGCCAGGTTTTTAGGAAAGGAGATCAATTTGAGCAGAAGAAAAGCACGGGAACTTGCTTTTAAAGTTCTGTTTCAGGTAGACCAAGTAAATGCTGACCCCCTTGCAGCTTTCAAATACCTGCTGGAAGAAGGCTCTTTAACTGCAAAAGACAGTGATTTTGCCTGGTCTTTAATTACAGGTGCACTTGAAAGGTTGGAAGATATAGATAGGGTCATAGCTGGCTATTCCAAAGATTGGACGGTGCAGAGGATGTCGTCGGTAGACCGCAACTTGCTGCGCCTGGCTAGTTACGAAATTATATATGACGATTCAACCCAGCCGGTAGTAGCAATTGATGAAGCCCTAGAAATCTCCAAACGATATAGTGAACCTGCCTCGGTGGGTTTTATTAATGCTATCCTGGACAGGATCCGCATTGAGAGACCCGAGGGTCATGATACTGGAAAGGGGTAAATAATTTGCAGATCATTAGCGGCAAAACCATAGCCGATGAAATTAAGGTTAAATTGAAAGAATCTAACGGGGCAGCCGGGATTTCCCCGTGCCTGGCAATAATCAATATCGGTGACAACAAGGAGAATCTATTATATATAGGATTGAAGAAAACCGCGGTAGATGCTATCGGCGGTCAGTCCAGGATTATCAACCTGGCAGAGGATACTCAACCGGAGCAATTGCTCGAAATAATTCAGGACTTGAACCGGGATGCAGGCGTTGATGGGATATTGCTGCAGCTTCCGCTAAGCCCGGCTTTGGAGGCTTACAGGGAGGAATTTCTGCAGGCCATTGTATCTCACAAGGATGTGGACGGATTCAGCCCGCTTAACCGCGGACTGCTCATGGGTGCCGAACCTGCCTTTATAAGCTGTGCGGCTATGGCCTGCATGGATGTCTGTCATAAATATTTAAAATCCCTGGAGGGGAAAAAGGTTCTGCTGGTAGGTAATTCTTTTGATGTGATTCAACCTCTGGCGCTTATGTTTATAAAAGAAGCCTGTGAGGTGAATATCATTCCCCGGTATTATCCTGCTGCCATGCAAGATATAGATATTGCGGTGGTTGAGCATGGTGCTCCCCTGGTGGTTAAGAAGCAGGGGATTAAACCCGGAGCCCTGCTCATCGATGCGGGATTTCACTGGCATCAGGAAAAGGTTTGTGGGAATGTCGACCGGGACGAATTGGCCGATGCAGAGGGCTATCTTCTGCCGGTTCCTGGTGGAATGGGGCCGTTGTTGATCGCCCAGCTTATGGAGAACCTATGTAAAGCTGCCCGGAAGGAATAGAAGAGGCTGAAATTGTGAAAGATCATATAACTGTCGGTATGCTCAACGCTTACATAACACGCATCCTGGATAATGATGAAATACTGCAAAATTTCTGGCTGAAGGGCGAAATATCAGGATTCAGACTATACCAGCAGTCGGGCCATATCTATTTCACTTTAAAAGATGAAGATGCAGCGGTAAGCTGCGTTATGTTTAAAAGCAAGAGTCAAGGCCTGAAGTTCCAACCTGAAGATGGACAGGAAGTGCTTTTGCGCGGCAGTGTTTCCGTGTTTGCCCGGCAGGGTAAGTACCAGGTCTACGTTGAGGAAATGCAACCATATGGCAGGGGGGGGATCTTCCAATACCTTGAGAAATTGAAGGCCCGCCTGGCTGCCGAAGGTATGTTTGCTCCGGAGAAGAAAAAAGAAATCCCCAGGATGGCCAATCGCGTGGGAGTGGTTACATCACAGGATGGGGCCGCTCTAAGAGATATTATTAAGGTGCTCAGGCAACGCCATGCCGGGGTAGAGGTGGTAGTGGCACACAGTTCCGTACAAGGAGTTGAAGCTCCCCGGGAATTGGCTCGAGCCATAGAATTACTTAATGAATACGGGGAAGTAGATATTATTATCATAGGTAGAGGCGGCGGCTCGCTGGAGGATCTGATGGCTTTCAACAGCGAGGAGGTAGTATACGCCATTTTCCATTCCCTCATACCGGTTATATCCGCGGTAGGGCATGAAGTGGATTTTAGCCTGGCCGATCTGGCTGCCGACTTGAGAGCGGCTACCCCCACCCATGCCGCCCAATTGGCGGTTCCGGATTATGGTATATTGCAGAAGGATTTGGATAATCTCAACGCGCGAATGGTGCGATTTGCCCGGCGAACCCTATCCAATCGGGAAGAGCGATTGGATAGAATTATGATGAAAAAGGTATGGAGAGAGCAATTATTCTCAAATAAAAAAGAAGAACTGCTGGAGGATAAAAAGAGAAGACTGGCAAGAGCCATGGAAGAGGCGATTAAAGAAAAATCACATCAACTGGCCATAGCCGCTTCAGGACTTGATAATCTTAGCCCATTGAAGGTATTGGGCCGCGGTTATGCGATCTTAAGGCGGGGAAAACAAGTAATAAAAGATATCAACAATGTGGAAATAGGGGAGGAACTGCAGGTGACGATATCTAACGGTCAAATGCAGGCACTGATAAAGGGCAAGGAGAAGAAAACAAAATGGTAAAGCTGAACTTTGACAATGCCTTGGAGAAGTTGGAGATCATAGTCGAACAGTTGGAATCAGGACAATTAAGCCTGGAAGAGTCATTGGCAGTTTTTGAAGAAGGGGTAAAGCTGTCTCTGTTTTGCCAGCAAGAACTGAAGAAGACCGATGGCAAATTCAGCCGTCTCCTAAAGCAGCTGAACGGAGAATTGGAACTAAGCGAAATGGAAGAATAGGCGCTTTTGTTTCCAGTTATGAAAGGATTGAAAAGATGAGTTTTAATCTGGGACTCTTTAATCAGCAATATAAGCAGCGCAAAGAATATGTGGATAGATTTCTTGAGGAGCTTTTGGGCGGCGAGCCACAGGATCCGCCAATTATTCACCAGGCCATGCATTACGCGGTTTTAAACGGCGGAAAAAGGCTAAGGCCGATAATGGTTATGGAGGGAGCGGCTCTGGCTGGCGGGAAACCTGAGAATGTTATGCTGACCGCTTGCGCTATAGAAATGATCCACTCCTATTCGCTGGTTCATGATGATCTTCCCGCCATGGATGATGATGATTTCCGCCGCGGACAGCCGACCTGCCACCGGGTATTTGGAGAAGCCAATGCCATACTAACCGGAGACGCCCTTCTAACCGGAGCTTTTGAATTGATGGCACGCAATGCCGAGATTGAAGGCATAGGGCTAACCGACGTGGTCAGGGTCATCCGCGAGGTTGCTCAGGCGGCCGGCAGTCAGGGGATGATAGGGGGTCAGGTCTTGGATCTGGCCGATGAGGACAAAACCGTAGCCTACGCCCTCAGCGTTATTCATAGCCTGAAGACCGGGGAACTTTTCAAGGCCTCCCTGCGGGCCGGAGCCATTTTAAATAAGCTGGATGAGGCCGGTTTGGAAGCGATTACCCAATATGGGCGGCACTTCGGCCTGGCTTTCCAGATTACCGACGACATACTCGATGTTAGTGGGGATCAAGCCCTGCTGGGCAAACCGGTAGGCAGCGACGAAAAAAACCTCCGTACTACCTATACCAGCCTTTTCGGTCTTGAAGGGGCCAAAGAAAAGGCCGAACAAAGCGTTCAAGCCTGCATAGAAAGCCTATCGAATTTCGGCCCCGAAGCCCACTTCCTGCGCGACCTGGCCTGGTTTACGTTATACCGGAGTTCGTAAGAAAACAAAACGGAAATCTGGCAGAATATCTGTTGTGGATTTACACGCCAAATAATAATCAACTCTGTTTAGATTTACTGGATACCCACCAAAATTCCTTTTTTAACGCTTGAACTTATTACTGGAAGTTCAAAAAATGCGCAAGCATAGTAAAGTTTGTTGTCGTCGATCGGAGATAGGGTGAAAATCCCGAACGGCGACGACAGCACTAATAGGCGTTAAACGTCGGACCTTTCAGGATAAGAATAAAAACGGTATAATCCCGACTTTGACAGTTGAGAGAAGGAAACCGCTTGGAGAAGCCTGATAATAGGGCATTCGAGCGGATTTTGCATGAAATAAAAAGTGAGTAACATTTATTGTTTTTTGGTGAGTTTAAAAATATTTTTCATCTGAGAAGAAGTAGTAATCTCGTAGTCTGTACGGAACCCAAACGCGTCATGAAGAGAATCGGTAAAGTCAGTGCGGGTATAGGACGGAGTATACCCTTCGCCTTTAAGTTCAAAGAAGTTCATATCCACCAAGCCCTGGATGATTTCCGAACAAGTAAACTTATCCTGTAGCTTTTTTTCTAATAACCTGTATATAAGCAAAGCGAGAAAACAGGTTGTGAAGTGAGCCTTGATTCTATCATCTCTACTTAGATAGACCGGTCTGGCTTTAAACTCACTTTTCATAATACGGAAGCATTCCTCTATTTCCCAGCGCCTTCGGTTTACTGAAATAATAGCCGAAGCATCATCCTCCAGATTGGTACAGACGGCATAAAAGCCGTCAAAAACCTCTTCGCCGGCAATAACAGCGGTGTCAATAGAGTATATATCCTTGCCAGCAACTTCGCCATCTCTTGTGACGCTCATTTTTTTGACGAAGCGTTTGTAATCATTCTGATTTGCCTTTTTAAGCTTAGTTGGGTTGGTTGAAATCAACTTTTTCGCCCGCTCAATCTGGGAATTGCGTATTTTACGTTGGTAATCCCTGTACTTAATTGAGAAGGTTACGATCAGCTTCTGCTCCAGACCATCTTCATTTATCCAACGCTGCTTGTAATATATATTGTCATTGCCTTCTGTTTCATCCAGATTGGCAATGTCGAAAGTTTTCTTTTTACCCTGAAGACGCCAGCCATCAGGGGAAAGCGCCCACTCTCGCAAATGCTTTTTCAGTTTCTTGACGGACTGTGTGGTAATGAAAGCTCTATCCTCTTTGTCATTAAATTTTCTGTTGTCATTAGAAGCCAAACCCGCGTCTGTGCAAACGACAATCCTGGAAAGTTCGAAATCTTTCAGGATTCTTTGTTCGAGCGGTCTTAAAGTTACCTGCTCATTAGTGTTTCCGGCATGTATATCAAAAGCCAGTGGAATGCCGTCACCATCTATAAACAGACCCATCTGTACAATAGGGTTTGGTCTATGTTCTTTGGAATACCCATACTGTTTCAGACCGCTTTCCTGTTCAATTTCAAAAAAATAATTAGTGCAGTCATAGAAGAGAACACCGGCATTTCGCTTTTGGATAGAACGACTGTTATTGTAGACCTCGGACTGGATAAAATCAGATTCCTTAGCGATAACCTCCAAGGCCCGGTAGATATGTTGGACATCGAAAGCAGGTTGCTCTAAAAAATGTCTGGAAAGCTTATGGGTAGCCAGTTTAGAAGCTGGGAAAAGAATCCTGGCGTAAAGCAGCCGGGAAAAGATGTCGTTAAGGTCAAAAGAAAACTTATGTTTCTCAGAAATTTTATTGCAAATATTATTAAGCTTAAGCTGGTGATAAATTTTTTGCAGGAAGAGATAACCGCCATTGAAAGAACGCTGTTCACCTTTGGGAATAAGCTTGTTAGGAGAGTAAGGCACCATAATTTTGCGCTTGTTCGCTTTTTCCTGTTTGTTAAGCTCCGCAATATACTCTTCGGCCCATTGATAAGGGTCTTGCCCTCCCAATTTTGCTTTAAGTTCATCGTATGTACCAAGCTTTTCAACAATCTTGGAAGAATGGACACCGTTGATATAGGTGGACTTAATAACATAAAGCGAAGCAGCATTTTTGGACTTAGAGACTTTCAGTCTCATAAAAACACCTCCCATCCCTTATATTATGACACAGTACCCAAAGGTACTCAATAGTAAAATGGAAAATTTGACAAAAAAATAAGCCTTTTTCAGGCTTCCCAGGGCTTTTTCTTCTATTCAACTGTCAAAGACCCGCGAACGGCGACGACAGCACTAATAGGCGTTAAACGTCGGACCTTTCAGGATAAGAATAAAAACGGTATAATTATGATGTTAAATAACTCATACTCAATAATTCCGTCCAGTCTTGACTGGCACGGTCCGTGATCCGCATATAGGGGATTTATAACCGGGCAGGAGTTGCGCATGGAGTCTGGTGATTATCTGTAAGAAGAGTTATATTTCATTGCCTGTGCATAGCAGGAAAAAGACTGCGCTCAGCAGAGCCCATTTTCTTTATTGAACTGCCATGCTGAAGGGGCTATACTTTTAGCAAGGAACAGTAAGGAAAAAAAGGAATATAGCTAAAAAGGAGTGTGTATAATGATGGCGAGAGTACATAAAAAGGAGCCATCAAATGTGCAAAAAGTCAGGCTGGGCAAAATTACATCCAAAAGGCAGCTTACCATTCCCAAGGATTTTTTTGATATGTTAAATCTGGGCGTGGATGTCGAAATAATTCTGGAAGACGATGAGCTCAGGATTAGAAAACACCCGCAAATAATAGAAAGCCACGATGATTATGCTGATCTGGTCTTAAAATCCATATTAGATGAACAGGGATTTACCACTAAAGAAGCGTTGCTGGAAGAGTTCCGCCGGAGAATAGATTCATTGCCGTCAGCCTTAGAAAGACTTCTAGCCGATGTTCATGAGCAAGTTGCCGAAGACCACCGAACATCCGCCCAGCTTGATAAAGAGATTTTTGGTGAGGATTAATTTATGCTCGATTACAAGGTCTCACCGAAAGCAGAACGATATTTCAAGAAAATTAAGGACAAAGAGTTAAAGAGTTGCTACTATAGCGCCATAAAAGATATCAGGGCAAACCCCCATATTGGCACCCCGAAAAAGGGCAACTTAAGTGCCGTTTACGGATATGACATTTATTATAAAGGGGTAAACTACGAAATTGCCTATGAAGTCGTGGAGTTAGACGGGCAATTGATTATAATTATTCTGGCCGGAACCAGAGAAAACTTTTATAAAGAATTGGCAAAGTATATGAGAAGCCGCAGTTAATGTTGCTCATTTGCTGTCGTCGACCGGAGATAGGGTAAAAACCCCGGGCAGCGACGACTGCAGGAAGATGCATTGAACTCCGTTCTTTTCAAGACAAAGGTGAAACGATATAATTAGCCGGAGGAATATACTAAGCCCCAAACATGATAAGACCGGTTTCAGATTTGCGCAACAGTTTTGCGGAAATTTCAAAGATTGTGCATGAAACATCAGAACCGGTATTTTTAACCAAGAATGGGTATGGCGATATGGTGGTAATGAGCATTGAAGCCTATGAACGCAAGGTGTTCGATAGCAAAATATATTTAAAATTAAAAGAAGCCGAACTGGAAGCAAAATCTACGGATGTGCGTTATTCACACGAAGAAATATTTTCGGATCTGAGAGCCGGGCTTAATGACAAGGTAAGAGAGGGTAATGTACAAGATTAAATATCTGCCTTTGGCACGAAAGACGTTAGCCCATTTCTTCCCCTCATTCTGATGGGAGAAGATATGCATGTTGGGAAAAACAGGCAGTTTTTGCTAGACCTTCTTCTGGATTTGTATCATCAGGATATATTGACCAGTTTATGCTACATAGATCTTCTTATTATCGGTTAATCATTTCTAACATTTTTCTGACATCATCCATTATCATATCGACCTTTGATTTTTCAATCTGCAGGTTTTTGCCCGTCATAATATAGGATGGAAAAACCCTTATGTTGCCGTAATAATATTCATTGTTGCGTATCTTATAAGTAGATTCGGACGGAATGACGTTCCTTTTGGTATTTTTCTTGGCAATCAAATTAAAGGACTTTTTCGCCACATCACCCATCAGCATAATGACTCTTAAATTAGGAAACAACTTCAATTCCTCTTCCAGCACCGGAGCATGAGTCTTGATAAGGGTGCTATCCACGGTATTTCCGGATTTAGGGCATTTAACCGCCGTGGTGATATATATTCCCAGGTTGATAATATCGTCTATGCTATTAACGTCGGCACCGGCATTCTTAAATATGGGAAGCGTTGTTTTCATAAAATCGGCTTGTTCAGATCGGCTATAGAAATAATCATCCGGATTCTGGGGCGTAACCTCATTTATCATGATTACCTTTATGCCTTCTGTGTCCAGACTGATTTCGGGTAGTTGCACCCTATCAAGATTGTCTAATAGCTTACTTTCAACAATAACTCTGGTAAGATATTCATTAGTATTAACCTGCATTAACCATTTCCTTTCTCTAGACAGAAAACCCCTCCGACCGGGGAGGGGCATGCTCTATCCGGTGCTTTTTTATATTACTCTTTCCTATAAAGCCATTCCGCTGTTACAGGGGACGCTTTCCAGATAAAGAGTATCTGGACACAAATCCTGCTCGTGAATCCATTGAACACTTCCGAGGAATGGTTTAACTGTTCTAAATAGATTCCAATCTTTTAGTTCTTGAAATATTCCGGTTGTCAAATAAGGCTTCATATCAAAGATTCTCTCTTCACCATTAGTAAATACAAGGCAAAGAGAATAGTCTCGGTTAGCCAATACTTCTTTAACTCTGGGATTCATGTCTTCACCTCCTATTTCAAAGGCTCAATCTTATATATATTTTCACCTCGTATAGCCAGGTCCCAGTTTGCGAGGAGTTCATCCTGATGTATTTCTATCCAGGCCTGTACAAGCTTAATTTTACCTATTTTAAGGTCTCCTTCTAAAAGTACTCCGTCAGGAATAGAAATAACTGCTTCTTCATCTTGATATCTTACGTGTATATGGGGAATATGATGCTTGCGATTGTCCATATAATACATGGAGATTATCAAGCCATAAAACATTGATAAGACTGCCATTCTAATTCACTTCCTCAGCCAGCGATAACCCCATTTCTTTTCTGACTAAAATACAACCTTCAATAGCCTCTTTTATATTTTCCATAGCCTCTTCTTTGGTTTTCCCTTGAGATATACACCCTGGGATAGCGGGACATTCAACTACTATCCAGCCATCTTCTCCCGGAGTCAGTATTATTGGCAACTTCATATGATCATCCCTTTATGGTGTCGCCTGTAATTCATAGATGCTCTCGATATAGGTTTCATGGGGAAGTTAGAAACTGTAATTATTATACAATTAATTGTTATTGCCGTGCAAATAATACAAGCTGTAGCAATTGACAAATACTAACTACTCGTCCTTGGCGACCAGCACCAGGCATTTGGAATGTTGAAGTATATAATTGGAGACGCTGCCCATAAAGAAACGATTGACAGCACTACGGTTATGGGAACCGACTGCTATGAGGTCGAATTTTTTTTCGTCAGCATACTGGGTTATGACCTTGCCGGGGCTGCCGTCCAGAATCCCCGTGAACACCGGGATATTTTCCTGGCTAACCTTTTCTGCCGCTTCGGCCAGTATTTTTTTCAGGTAAGTATGAGAATTATTATACAGATAGTCAATGACCGCGGTATTATCGGGAAATACGCCATCGGAAGCAATGGTTCCCTGATAGACAATGGGTAAAATGTATGCCGAGGCCAGATGAATTTCTGCACCTGTGCCTTTGGCAATGTCCATAGCAGCTGCCAGCGCTTTTTGTGCCTGTCTGCCATCATCATAGGCTACCAATATTTTCTTTATCATGTTTATACCCCCCTTTAAAACTTTATTTACTGAATGTCGTAGAGTGAGTTTGGAAATCATTTCCCACTATGATCTTGACCTTATAATAACAGTTTAGACCTTCCCAACTTTGCTGTAAAGTTGCACCCTATCCAGTTCTCCTCGGTTCGCCTTCTTAACCTCCACATTATCTTCATCAACTAATATTAGCCCTCCCACTCTGCTGAAAAGCAATAATCGAGAAATCCTGGTATTGTCAGTGAGAAAAATATTAATACTATATCTGATTTGATATATCGAAAGGCGGCTTGATATGCTCGATTTTGATGGCAGCAGATTATATCCGGCTATGGGTGATATTCCTGATGCTTTCAGGCTAAAGGGATATAAGGATAACGCCAGTTATTTGATTGAAGGTAAAATACTGGACTGTGCTAACAAAAGCGATGTTTACTCCCCGATTTGTTGTTATGCGGATGGAACGGCCCACCGCTATAGATTGGGATCGTATCCATTGTTGAATGAAGAAGAAGCTACCAAAGCCTTGCAAGCAGCTGAAAAAGCCTATGACTCGGGTATGGGGGAATGGCCCCGGATGCCGGTTGAGGAGCGTATTAATCATATCGAGGAGTTTGCCCGTCAGTTGCGTAAACAGGAGAGGGAGTTTATACGGTGGGAAATGTGGGAAATTGCCAAACCGCACGATAGTGCCCGGGATGAATTCAGAAGGACTATTGAATATATTGCAGATACTGTCGGTCAACTCAAAAAATTGGATGCCGACTCTAATTTGATAAAAAATACCGAAGGATTCATTGCCCAGATAAGACGCTGTCCTTTGGGCGTAAGCCTGATCATGGGGCCTTATAATTATCCGCTTAATGAAACTATGGCTATGCTTTTGCCTGCTCTGATTATGGGAAATACGGCTGTGCTCAAATTGCCACGATACGGGTGTTTGTGCCTGGAACCACTTTTTTCAGCCTTTGCGGATTCTTTTCCACCGGGAGTGATAAATATAATAAACGGTGATGGACCCGTTATTATACCACCTATTCTTAAACCGGGAAGCATAGCGGTTTTAGGCTTTATAGGCTCAACTGCAGTTGCTAAAAAGGTAATAGCTCAGCATCCCTACAATAACCGGATGAGAAACATTTTAGGCCTGGAAGCCAAGAACCCAGCCTTCGTTTTTCCGGACTGCGACCTTGAATTAACCGTAAAGGAGTGTATCAACGGAGCCCTTGAGTTTAATGGTCAGCGCTGTACCGCTCTAAAACATATTTGGGTACATGAAGAAATTGCCGACCGGTTTATCAGTGAATTAAACCGGGAAATTGGAAAATTAAAATATGGGCTGCCCTGGGATGACGGGGTAAAGATTACTCCGCTGGCCGAGAATCAGAAATGTGAACAGTTGACCCGATGGGTTCAGGATGCCCTGGACAAAGGGGCTGATATAGTTAATTCCGGCGGGGGCCAATATGCCGGCAACCTTTTCTATCCCACGGTTTTATATCCGGTTACCAGCGATATGGATATTTACAACGTAGAGCAATTTGGCCCCCTGATACCAGTGAGTTCATTCTCCACTTGGGAACAAATTCAGTTCTATATGCAGGAGAGCGACTTCGGTCAGCAGGCCAGTATTTTCACCGGTTCCGCATTCAATGCCGCTCCCCTAATAGATATTCTGGCAAATCAGGTGTCGCGCATTAACCTTAATGCTCAATGTCGCCGGGGGCCTGATGAACTGCCTTTTACCGGACGGAAAAATTCGGCGGAAGGGACCCTGTCTGTTCATGATGCTTTGCGGGCTTTTTCTATCAGGGCTTTAGTGGTTGCCAATGAACAGGGGAGGGAACTATTCTTACGGACCATCGAGAGCAACCAATCCAGGTTTCTCCGGATATAATGATATGATTATGCCTGATTGATTGGCATTCCGTATCCAATGCATAATCCTCTAAATCATGGAAAACAATAAAAGGAATATGAAACTAGAAGGAGGTTAGCGTGGTGAAAGAGACTTTTTATCAGGAAATGCGCCGTAAGGGTTACAGCCGACGCGATTTTCTCAAAATGTGCGGTATTTTAACTGCAGTCATGGGACTGGAAGCCTCTTTTTGCTCCCGGATTGCCAATGCTCTGGAAACCAAGCCCCGTTTACCGGTAATTTACTTGAGCTTGCAGGAATGCACCTGCTGCGCGGAATCCTTTATTCGAACCGCCCATCCTTTATTATCGGAACTGCTTTTCAATATGATCTCTTTGGATTACATGGAGACTTTACAAGCCGCCTCCGGCTTTCAGGCCGAGGAAGCAAAAATGAAAACCATGCAGGATTACAAAGGACATTATTTAGTTGTTGTAGAAGGAAGCATACCCTTAAACGATGATGGTATCTATTGCACAATTGGCGGGAGGTCATCCAAAGATATTCTGCTGGAAGCAGCTCAAAATTCTGTAGCGGTAATAGCCTACGGCTCTTGCGCAACCAATACCTGCGTGCAGGGGGCTCACCCTAATCCCACCGGAGCCGTACCCGTAAAAAACATTGTTGCCCACGTACCGGTTATTGATGTACCGGGTTGTCCGCCCATTGCAGAGGTTATTGCCGGGGTTATAGCTCATTATCTAACCTTTGACCGGATACCTGAACTAACCCGGTTGGGTCGCCCCAAGGCCTTCTACAATCATCGCATTCATGACAACTGCAATCGCCGGGCTTTCTTCGATGCCGGTATGTTTGTGGAGAACTTTGATGATGACGGGGCCAAACAAGGCTGGTGTTTGTACAAGGTGGGATGTAAAGGCCCGACTACCTATAATGCCTGTGCTATTACCCAATGGAATAACGGGGTAAGCTACCCCATTAAATCCGGACATCCATGTATCGGTTGTTCCGAACCAGGATTTTATGATAATTTCCCCATGTATGAACATCTGGCTCATGTTCCCTACACAGCTATGCCATTTGAACCGGATAAAATCGGTAAGTGGGTTACCGGGGTGACTGTAGCCGGGGTAGCAGCACATGGGGTGGCTACGGGCGTAATAAAAAGGCTGGATAAAGCACCGAGAAAAGATGAGGAGGCGGGGAAATAAGCCATGGCACAAAGAATAGTAGTTGATCCGATTACCAGAATAGAAGGACATTTACGTATAGAAGCTGATTTTGACAATGGCAAAATTGTCAATGCTTTCAGTTCCGGAACCACATTCCGGGGGCTGGAAAAAATTATGGAAGGCCGGGATCCCCGGGATGCCTGGGCTTTTGTCCAACGTATCTGCGGTGTTTGCACCCACATCCATGCCATTGCATCCGTTCAAGCAGTGGAGGATGCACTTGGTATTACCATACCTAAAAATGCTGATTTGATTCGTAAGATCATGACTGCTACACAGTTTGTACAGGATCATGTCATCCATTTCTATCACCTGCATGCCCTGGATTGGGTGGATGTGGTATCAGCCTTGAAAGCCGATCCGAAAGCGACTTCTACTTTGGCCCAGTCTATTTCCAATTACCCGAAGTCCTCAGTTGGTTATTTTACCGATATTCAGAATACGCTAAAAGGCTTCGTGGGCAGCGGACAGTTAGGTATTTTCGCCAACGGCTATTGGGGTCATCCAGCCTATAAACTACCGCCTGAAGCCAACCTGATGGCGGTAGCTCATTACTTGGAAGCCTTGGAATGGCAGAAGGATATCGTCCGCATACATACCATTTTTGGCGGAAAAAATCCTCATCCCAATTACCTGGTAGGGGGAATGGCCTGTGCCATCAATATTGATAATGATAATACCATCAATATGGAAAGATTGGATCTTGTGGCCCGGGAAATAAATAAAGCCATAGATTTTGTTAATCAGGTTTATATCCCGGATCTGTTTGCCATAGGCTCGTTCTACAAAGATTGGACTTTCGGCGGGGGCGTAAGCAATTACATGTCCTATGGCAGCCTGGCTGACGACGCAACCAGGAATACCAAAGATGCGATATTCCCCGGAGGCGTGATATTAAACCGCGACCTCAGCAAGGTCATGGATGTGGATCCCCGTGATCCCGCCCAAATAAAAGAGGTAATTGATCACTCCTGGTATGAATACACCGGCGATAAAGGAGGACGCCATCCCTGGAACGGCGAGACTACGGTTAAATACACCGGTCCCAAACCACCTTATCAACAACTGGATACCACCGGCAAATACAGCTGGATAAAAACCCCGCAATGGAATGGAAAGAGCATGGAGGTCGGGCCCCTGGCCAGAATGCTGGTTGGCTATGCCCGGGGCAATGAATTGATTAAAAGCAGTGTTGACGGAGCACTGCAGAAGCTGGGCGTGGGAACAGAGAGCCTGTTCTCGGCCATAGGCAGGACAGTGGCCAGGGGACTGGAAACCAAGATAATGGTTGATTATCTAAAGACAACCTATGATGGTCTGGTAGCCAACATTAAAGCTGGAGACAGCAAGGTTTTTGAGCAGGGTAAATGGGATCCTTCCACCTGGCCTAAGAGTTGCCAAGGAGTAGGATTTACCGAGGCTCCCCGGGGAGCGCTGGCTCACTATGTGAAAATTGATAACGGCAAAGTAAGTCTATACCAGGCGGTTGTACCGACAACCTGGAATGCTGCCCCCGAGGATCAGCAAAGTCAAAAGGGTCCGTATGAAGCCGCTTTAATTGGAACCCCAATGGCTGACCCCAACAAACCATTGGAGATTCAGAGGATCATTCATTCCTTTGACCCTTGCATAGCATGCGCGGCCCATGTAATTGATGTAAATACAGGGGAGCCATTAAGCGACTACCAGATCTTCTATTAAAGGGGGTTCAATAAATGCTTAAAAAGTCTGTTTATGTGTGGGAGTCCCCGATAAGGATATATCACTGGGTAAATGTAATTTTAATTACAGTCCTGGTGGCGACAGGTCTTTTTATCGGAGATCCCATTTTTACCCGCCCAGGAGAGGCCTATGCAGTCTTCACCATGGGGAAAGTACGCCTCTGGCACAGTGTGGCCGCCTGGCTGTTTATCGCTAATTTTATATATCGCTTTTACTGGGCTTTTGCAGGGAACGAACATGCCAAGTTCAAACCCTGGAGAAAAGGCTTTGTTTCAGACGGGTGGGATTCGGTGAAGTACTATCTCTTTCTGACGAAAGAGCATACCCTTCATATGGGTCACAACGTAGTGGCCCAATTAGCCTACTTTTTTGTAATGTGGATCGGGTCACTATTTATGATATTAAGCGGACTGGCTTTACAGGGTGAATTATTTCCCGGCGGTTTTCAAGAGCGGATTGCCGGATGGATGATTACCCTGTTTGGAGGAGGATCCTATGCTTTACGGAGCTATCACCATCTCACCACCTGGATTTTTATTGCTTTCGTGATAGTGCATCTTTACCTGGTATTCCGCCAGGATATCCTCGACGATGATGCCACCGTTTCCTCGATATTCAACGGCCACAAGTTTGTCATAGCGGATGGAGAGGACCATGAAAAACACTAATAACGAACGACCAGTAGTTATCGGGCTGGGCAACCCCTTGTTTCAGGATGAAGGACTGGGTATACATGTGATTAACCAGCTTATGATGGGTGATTTAGGTGAAAGGGCGGAACTCATTGATGGAGGGACAGACGGGTTGGCCTTACTGGGCATAGTTGAAGAAGCCCGGCATCTGATGGTTATTGATGCCATTGATGGAGAATTCCGCCCTGGAACTATTAAAAAGTTACAGGATAAAGAGATAAATCTTTTTACCCGAGCCAGGCTTTCTGCTCACCAGTTGGGTTTCCAAGAAGTTCTGGCTCTAGCCCAAATGCGGGGTAAGTATCCAGAACAAATCGTACTGATAGGAGTACAGCCACAAACAATGGAATGGGGTACCAGTCTTAGCTCGGAAATTGCTAGCGTGGTACCCCAGGTTATCAACATGGTATATGAACAAATTGATAAGTGGTCGGCGTAGCCGGGATATAATCAAAACTGCTTTGGTTGTGCAACTAATTCCTCGGTTAGGCTTAGTTTCTTAACTAAGCTATTTTCCATGGGGGTCAACAACACAGCCCGGAGGGCGAATCCCAGCAGCAAAGAAACGGTTCCCGCTGCAACTGCGGGCCCTAAACGATGTACATCGGTAAGGCTGCACAAAATGCCTATTACTGCTAGAACTATAATAGTTAACGACCAGTAGAGTACAGATGCTTGCATATTCCTAATAACCAGCAAACTTATCCGGTATCTCCCCAGCTTGTCAAGATCGACTCTTTCCGCAAATGCATCATTAAAGGCATTTCCTATCTCAGCCATACTATAGGAAAACCATGTGGAAATTAGGGACCCCAGCAATATAGGAATAACAGCTGTAGCTATCATAAGGGTACGCAGGGCACCTCCTTCGAGCATGAAGGCTCCCAAAACCAAAATCATTGATGCCAAGACTATAAATGCCTTTCTCATCTCTCAATACTCCTTTCATATAAGAAGATTCCATTTTTAAGACTAACGGTCATATCCTGAACCAGACTAAGCGTATTAACTGTCAGGCGTTCCGTGCCAACCGGTTTAGAACTGCGAAGATCAAATCCAATGGTGGTCAGAAGTAGAATAGCGGCGAGCAGACAGGCTAAACTGTATTTTGAAAACCAATGACAGAAACTGGAATTATTGAACACCCAATCTTGCTGGTTTAGAATACCTGACTCTTTAATTACATTGGTGGTATAATTGTCAGGACTTTTTTCCAGAGGAAGATTCTTAATTAGTAAATCATATTTTCTATTCATTTGGTTCCCCCTCACTTAAAATATTTCTTAGCTTTTTCCTTATGCCATGAAGCCGAGATTTCACGGTGCCGGTAGGCAAACTGGTTATTTGTCCGATTTCGCTGTATTTTAGATCCAAATAATCCTTCATGATGACAATATCCCGCTCGTCTGGGCTTAGAGTATTTAAGGCCCGCAGCAAACTTATTTTTTCATTTAGAAGACTATATTGATCTTTGGCGATAAAGCAATTCTCATAATACTCACTATTTCTAGTTGGGGCTGGCTGGTTATGCCAATCACGCAAATGATTAAGACAGGTATTATGAGCAATGGTGTAGATCCAGGTAGATAATGATGCCTTTTTCCCGTCATAATGATTTATATTTTTATATACTTTAATAAATATCTCCTGGCTCATATCCTCGGCCAGATGGTAGTCATTCAACATCCTCAAACAATAACTGAATATCCGGCTCTTAAACGTATTTATCAGCGTCTCGAAAGCTTTTACATTTCCGGACTGTATTCGGTTAGCAGTTATCCGATCCAGATAATTCATGGACTACCTGCCTTTGCAAAAAGGTCTTTACTGTATATACACCAGATTATCTAATTCGTTCAACAAAATAAATATTTTCAAATTTTATCTAAAGTACAATTTTGACGATCAAGACCGTACGATTTGAAGGGTGCAACATTTAGTATTTGGAGGAAAGGAAAGGATGTAGGCAGTAATTTAAAGAGTAGAGAACAAAAACCGTAAATATCAATAATTATCACAAAAGAGCAAAGATTTTCATGAAATTTGGAGGTTTTATATTTGTTTGTACAGTATTAGAATGTAGCCAGAATAAGTGGGCGGTTTCAAAAAAATGCAAGAGGGGGGGACGGAGTTTTTTTTAAAGAAGTTTGTGAACGTGCTCACAATCATTAGAGAGATATAGGCGATAAGCCATACTGAGGAGGACCCAAAATGAATAAAACTGTGCAAAAACAAACCTTTGCGAATTGGAGCGAAAACTATCTGGATGTCTTAGAACTGCTGTACGGATCATTCAATTTGCACCCTGACCTAAGCATTGAAGAGCTTTGTCAGGAATGGAAAGAGCAGTTCACGACAGAAAAAGGTACGGAATCAGTACCGCAGAGCAGGGATATTGCTGACTGGGAGCAATCCTATCTGCATACCCTGGAGACCCTGTATGGTCCCATGTTTGTGCATCCCGATCTCAATATTGAGGAAGTCAATCTGGAATGGTTGAGCCTATTTAGGCAAGATCAGTCCGCTCAAATCTATTTAAGAAAAGTTGCCTGATATTAACAGTTTCCTTCATAAATATACACCATTTTATCCCCGGCCAAATATTTGACCGGGGCTCTTTTTGTCTTTAAGGGCGATCGCATACAAGCGCAAATACAGGGACGGTTCTTGAAGGCATCAAGAACCGTCCCTGTGTTTTATCTGGCCTTTTTTCGATATTCGCTGATAACCTTCTCCTCATTGCGATCTTGCAGGTCTGTTATATAAACCTGGGAATGACAATGAAGGCAATAGGCACTTTCTGTGTCACATTTAATAATAATCCCTTGAAAATTGTGAGATTCGATTTTACTTTTAACTTCTACTTCCACCATTTCACCGCACTCGATGCAATATGCTTTCTCCAAAACAATCCCTCCATTCTTCAAATCTACTCCATTACTTTTTTAACAAATGCTATCGTATCAACAATATTCCCAAGGCCATAAACGATAGCATCAATCCGTCATTCCCGATTAGCATTAAAAATAATGCAAAATTAGGACCTATGACTATTATAGTAATACTAATAGTCATAAAAAACAATATAAATTTACTGAAAATCGCCTGAGCAGGTCTGCTAATGTCAGGAACCAAGGGGACGTTTTGTTTGCCATCTGAACAAACAACGGTTCTCTTGTCAGGTGAAAAAAGATATTGTGTTAGAACCCGAAGAATACCGGTGGTGTAGTTGCAGAGAGTATTACAAAAACAAAGAATACCATACAGGATTAACTCATACCGGGTTAGTGCTGTTGATATATCCTGAAGAAAAGAAATATGCCATAGAAATCGAAGGTAGTAGTTTACGAAAAATTGCCAGGATAACCTGAGTTTTATGACCGGGGGGACTTTTTTATGTATAGCGGCGCAGGCGGAGGCTATCATTAGAGAAAATTAATATTAGGTTTTCACATATACTATAATAACCTTATATGGGTGTTAATCATGCAAATTCGGAATTTGGAGTTGTATATGCAAACATGTTATAATGTCATCCTAGAAACTTTCATGCAAAAGGTTGCAGTATTCTAGTCAACCCTATTAGTCTTGAGGACGGGCCTAAAAATCCGTCAAGGGCACAGCGATGAAGCTTCTGGTAGTGGCTTTCGACGCCCAGTTGGGGGTCATTGCTGGGAGTTAAGGGTGCAGGGGCAATCCGCAATGGCATGCGGGCATGACCCCTCATCCATGGAGGCTCATTTTTGCCCGTGAGGGTGGGATGAGAAAACCTGCATTCCGGATAAAACTGGGTGCAGTGTAGCCTGCCTTGAGTGGCTACGGCGGATAAGCATAAGAGGGCCGTAACGTTTTGGCCAAAATATTACGGTCTGCTTTGAAATTGTAAGCTGCAAAAGAGGCTAGAGATTGATGTGGGTTGCTGAGGAAAACTCCTAGACTGTATGCGCAATGGCATGGTTTATCAAGGATTAAAGTGTGTACTTAGTGGTAATCCAGTCCCATGTTCGGTGACGGCATGTAGCAGGCATAAAGGGAAACCGCCCATTTGGCAACAGATGGGAGACCTGCGGGGAAAACCTGCTGGACCTATGTCACAACGTTTACTCGATAAACTACCTTTTGCTTAAATATTTATCGACGATGGAGGATGGCTTGAAAATTGTTGTCTTACTTAAACCGGAGCAATATTATTTCCGCTTTAATCGTCTCATTATTTACCTTCTTTATTGCTCTTTTGGTCAGTGTTGGCTCCGAAGCCTTAATGAAAGCAGTAAAAGACTTATGGGTAGCTATTCTCTTGCTAGTATTGATAATATCCTTAGGGATAATCTTTGACATAATTGGAACCGCTGCTGCTGCTGCTGCTTTGCCGCCCTTCAATGCGAAGGCGGCAAAAAAAGTATTTGGAGCCTACCAGGCGGTCAAAATAACGAAAAACGCCAGCTCTGTGGCTAACTACTGTAATGATGTTATCGGTGATATCGCCGGAACTCTTAGTGGAGCGGTAGGAGCGGGAATTGTATTTAGTTTGGAACAGACCTTTTCGCTCACCGATACGATTTTAAGCGGAGCAGTGATGACCAGTTTTATTGCTGCTCTTACCGTAGGTGGTAAAGCTATAGGCAAGAATATTGCCATAAATAAGGCTAACAGTATTATTTTCCAGGTGGCGGTTGCTTTGGGATGGTGGGAGGATCTTACCGGCCTGGAAATATTTAAAGATAGAAGGTGACTTTTTGTACAGGGTTTTGAACCGTATCGACTCGCCCCAGGACGTTAGGACGCTTTCTATGGCAGAGATGAATGACCTGGCGGCAGATATTAGAGGAATATTGGTTGACAGCGTGGCCTTGTGCGGAGGACACCTGGCGTCGAATCTGGGAGTGGTAGAACTTACGATTGCCCTCCATTATAATTTCAATACACCTTATGACAAAATAATCTGGGACGTGGGGCATCAAAGTTATGTTCATAAAATACTTACCGGTCGCAAGGATAGAATGTCCGGGCTCAGACAGTTTGGGGGTATAAGTGGTTTCCCTAAAAATGAAGAGTCGCCTTACGATGCGTTTAATACAGGACATAGCAGTACTTCGATATCAGCCGCGCTGGGAATGGTTCTGGCCAGGGATATTCAGCAACAGGATTATTCGGTGGTAGCCGTAATTGGCGATGGTGCCATGACCGGGGGTATGACTTATGAGGCCCTCAATCATGCCGGTAATGAAGGTAGAGATTTGATAGTCATTCTAAATGATAACGAAATGTCCATTTCTAAAAATGTCGGCGCTATGTCAAGTTATCTTAATCGCCTTCGTACCGATCCTTCCTATGCACGTACCAAAGAAGATATTGAAAAGGTTTTGACTAAAATACCGGGTATTGGTCCCAATATAGCCCGTGCTGCGGGTAAGTTAAAGGATACTTTTAAGTACCTTATGGTTCCGGGGATATGGTTTGAAGAATTGGGTTTCACCTATATAGGCCCGGTGAATGGACATAACCTGGAAGACTTAATACCAATGCTGAGCAATGTTCGCAAGATGAAAGGACCCATACTGATACATACCATAACTAAAAAAGGCTTTGGTTATGAACCGGCCTGTCAAAACCCGGATGTCTTTCATGGCATAGGACCTTTTGATATCGAAACTGGAAAACAGTTTAAGAAAACTTTAAAGACTTATACCGAAATCTTCGGAGATTATATGGTTGAGACGGCACAACATGATGAGCGACTGGTTGCCATTACTGCGGCCATGACTTCCGGGACAGGATTAAGCAGTTTTGCTAAGCATTACCCGGAACGGTTTTTTGATGTAGGTATTTGCGAACAGCATGCAGTGACTATGGCGGCGGGTATGGCTCGTAGTGGCCTTAAACCCGTAGTAAGCATTTACTCCACTTTCTTGCAAAGGGCTTATGATCAGATCATTCATGATGTAGCTTTGCAGAATTTGCCGGTAGTTTTTGCGATTGACCGGGCCGGGCTGGTAGGCGAGGATGGACCCACTCATCACGGTGTTTTCGACCTGGCTTACCTTCGCAATATACCTAATTTTACTATCATGGCCCCGTCCAACGAGAATGAATTTCTCGATATGCTGCATACAGCCTTGATTATGAATACACCTGTAGCTGTACGTTATCCTCGGGGAGCAGGTGAGGGGGTAAGCATCAATTCTGAACGATCCACACTAATGCCTGGGAAAGCAGAAGTCCTGACTACTGGTTCAGATCTGGCCATCTTAGCCGTAGGTCGGGCGGTTGGCATAGGCCGGGATACGGTTGAGATTTTAAATAAAAAAGGTATAACAGCTCAATTGATAAATGCACGTTTTGTTAAACCCCTGGATGAAGACTTGGTCATTGAAACAGGGCGAAAATTCAAGCGCTTGCTGACTATTGAAGATAACTGTACGAGCGGCGGTTTTGGCAGTGCGGTTTTGGAAATACTGGCTGATCGTGGAATTAATATAGAGCTTATCCGTATAGGGATACCCGATGAGTTTATCGAACATGGACGGGTGGATATTCTCTTTGACTATCTAAACATGGATCCGGAATCAATTGCAGATATTGTTTTAGTCAGGTGGCCCGATATTGAAAATCATAAGATATGGGAGCTGCGTAAAATTGGCAAAAGTTAGGTTGGATACGCTGCTTTACGATCAAGGCCTGGTCAACAGCCGGGAAAAGGCCCGGGCTACAATTATTGCCGGGGAGGTCAGGGTAAACGGAAGCAGGATAGATAAACCGGGTACCAGGGTGGATGAAGATGCAACTCTACAGATTGAATCCCGGAGAATAAAATATGTAAGCCGGGGAGGCCTAAAATTAGAAGCTGCAATTGAGGATTTTCAGGTTGACTTCCGGGGAAAAGTTGTGCTGGACGTAGGAGCGTCCACAGGAGGATACACGGATTGTGCCCTGCAGAACGGAGCCAGCCGGGTGTTTGCACTTGACGTAGGCTATGGGCAATTAGACTGGTCGCTGCGCAACGACCCCAGGGTAAAGGTGGTGGAAAGAACCAATATACGCTATTACAGCCCCGAAAAGCTCGGGGAATTGGTGGATATTGTTACCATGGATGTATCGTTTATATCAACTACCCTTATCTTTCCTGTGTTATACATACTTTTGAAAGAGGATGGGGAGCTTATATCATTAATTAAACCCCAATTTGAAGCGGGAAAGGACAAGGTGGGTAAAAAAGGGGTTGTAAAAGACCCGCAAGTTCACAAAGAGGTACTAGTTCGTTGTATAGCTGCTGCCGGGCAGGCTGGGTTTTTTTGTGCAGGCATAAGCTATTCACCTATAAAAGGGCCTCAGGGCAACATAGAATATTTCTTGTATTTAAGCAAAGTACCACAAACCGGTGAGATTGGATTCGAAAAGCTTGAGGAAGTAATAATGAGCGCACACAGCATTTTGGAGGGCAAAGTGAAGTGAAGATTTTACTGGTAAATAACAAGCGGATAAAGAATACCTTGTTAATGGCGGAGAAAATATCCGGTCAGCTTAAGGCTCAAGGAATTGAGGTGTTTATTGACAGTAGCGCAATAGAAGTATGCCATGAAGCCTTTAATGCCATTATCGTTCTCGGTGGAGACGGCACAATGATCAGGGCGGCTCGACAGTATCTGGAACATAATGTACCGGTATTGGGTGTCAAAATGGGGACCGTGGGTTTCCTAAGTAACATAAATGCTGATGAGTTGGAAGCTTATTTAGACAGGTTTGTTCGTAGTGACTATGGGATTGAAGAAAGAATGATGTTGGAAGTCCGCATCTTCCGGGGAGAAGATCTGATCCAAAGCGTATTCAGCTTGAATGAAATAAGCATCAAGTCGAAAAGCTCTCGCATGATTAGCATGGATATAAACATAGACGGAAAAGAACATGCCCTATACAGGGGCGATGGTATTATAATTGCTACTCCCACTGGGTCAACCGCTTACTCTCTATCTTCAGGCGGCCCCATCACCGATCCTGAATTGGAAGTATTTGTGATGACCCCTATCACTTCTTATCTATTATCTAAAAGACCCATGGTGATAAATGCTCACAAAGATATTAAACTCTTCCCCGTGCGTTGTGAGGAAGCTGTGATTTCTATTGACGGGCAGGTAAAGATTGATTGGGATGAGAATTTCACGATTGAGGTGAAGATGGCCAAACATAAATTAAAAATGGTCAGATTAAAGGAACAGCATTTTTTTCAAGCCATTGAAAAGCGCCTGCAGCGCCACCAACAGTAGATAGGTTGGGTGCGTATAACATTCTAGGAGGATGTATATGAAAGCCAGAAGGCATTTTGCTATCCGGGAAATATTGTCCAGCGAAAGGGTAAGTACTCAAGAAGAGCTTTGCGAATTCTTGAAAAGCCGGGGCTATGATGTAACCCAGGCGACTGTCTCGCGGGATATTAAAGAATTGAGTTTGCTGAAGATACCTGATGGAATGGGGTATCATTATGCCTGGCCCGAAGCCCGTAGCCCCCAGAGTAATCTGCGCATGAAGCGGGTATTTCAGGATTCTGTGGTAAGCTGTGATTGCAGTGAAAATATTATTGTTATTAAAACATTACCGGGTGCAGCTCAGTCCATAGCATCATTAATAGACTCTCAGGTTATAGATAATCTGCTAGGGACGGTTGCCGGAGACGATACCATCTTTATGGTGGTAAAAACGAAAAAAGCGGTAAAAGAAGTTATGAGTGTTTTTCAGGATCTGCTAGCCGAATGATTTTCACTGTTTCCTCAGAACCCCCAAGACTAGCCTTGCCCTTGGAAGTATATTTTTAAACTGGTAGAGCCATCTTCTGCCCAGTATTTGAGCCGGACATATCTGGCAAAGCGATTATATACCAGTATTGCCATCTGGCCCGGCCCGACATAATCGTCAGCTATCCGGTCTTCTACCCAATCTACACCGTTGGGACTTAACTGGATGCGGAGAATCGCTGCGGCACAACCCTGGTTTATTACGCAGAAGGAATAGGTTGCCAAATAGAAAACATCCTGCATGGTTGAGGTTTTTTCGCTCGAATCAGCAGTCAGATCTTCTGTAAAATCTCTGATTTGTCTTACTAAATCGAACTTGCCCTTAACATCCACCGTTTCAATGATCCGTTTAACCGATTGGACCGAATTTATATTCAACCTGCCCCGGCCATCCCGGTCATACTTATCTACTGGAAAAACCCGTCTGCAGGACACACTCTCTATCCATAAAGTTCCTGCCTCTAATGTGCCGATTTCAAGCCGGGCATAATCCACACCGGCCGGTACGGTTACTATCCCCAAATAATACTCGCATTTTGAATCCAGCTTGAAACACAGACTGCTGTTTAATACGCGGGAAGAAAAGGGCGCGATATAGTGGACTTTAATTGTCGCCAATAATTTTCGGTCGGCTTTCAATATCGCCCCAACTTCCCAAACTTGTTTTTCATAAACGGGGATAACATACGAACGATCCTGGATTATAGTGGCAGAATTTTTGGGAAATCGATTTTTTATTCGTATATAATTATTTTGTTTTTCATCTTTATCCCAAAAGAATCTGGCTGTTTTACGGCCCCGGCATTTATGCCAGCCTTCCGGAAAGCTGCCGGCTCTGTTGGAGAAAACAAAACTTGGGTTGAATACCTGATTATCATTAGCTTCGGAATATATCGGCTCCATATTTACCCCCTATGGGCTCCTGGTTAGTGGCTATCTTTGGCTCTATAAGTGAAATTGATAATTTGCTCTATTAATATATTCGTTAAAAACTTATTTGGTGATACTTTGTAGCAATTGTGAATATACGTTGAAGTAAATGGATTTTAGCTATATCTTAGGGGGTAAGTATGTGGATCTAAAAAATAAAATAATCCTGGTCACGGGTGCCGACGGCTTTATTGGCTCACATGTAACTGAAGAATTGGTTAGAAACGGATATAAGGTGCGAGCTTTTGTCTTTTATAATTCATTTAATGCCCGGGGATGGTTGGATCAAGCACCGCAAGACATACAGGATAATCTGGAGGTTTTTGCCGGAGATATCCAAGATCCTCATGGGGTTAGCAAAGCTATGCAGGGTTGCAATGTGATAATACACCTGGCGGCACTGGTGGCTATTCCCTATTCTTATCATTCACCAGACAGTTATGTGGAGACAAATATAAAAGGAACCTTGAATGTTCTTCAAGCCGCCCGACATTTGGATACGGAAAAAGTGGTAATCACCTCGACCAGTGAGGTGTATGGTACCGCCCAATATGTGCCTATTGATGAGGAACATCCCTTACAGGGACAATCACCCTATTCAGCCACCAAGATTGCTGCTGATCAGTTGGCCATAGCCTTTCACAATTCGTTTGACACTCCGGTTGCAATCATTAGACCCTTTAATACCTATGGACCGCGTCAATCCGCCCGGGCGGTCATTCCTACGGTAATAACTCAAATTGCCGCCGGGCAGAAAAAGATTAAACTGGGTAATATTCATCCCACCCGGGATTTTAATTATATAAAAGATATTGTGAAAGGATTTATAGCAGTGACACAATCAGATGCTTCCATAGGTGAAGTAATCAATGTGGGCAGTAATTACGAAATATCAATTGGAGAAATGGTTGAACTAATAGCAGAAATAATGCAGGAAAAAGTTGAGGTGCAAACTGACCAGGAACGCCTGCGCCCAGAAAAAAGCGAGGTCGAACGATTATGGGCCGACAATACCAAGGCCAGAAACTTCATTGGATGGGAACCTGAATATGCAGGGTATGAGGGTTTGAAACTAGGATTAACTGAAACCATTAACTGGTTCAGCAACATTGATAATCTAAAGAAATACCGGAACAATATCTATAATTTATGAAAACAGATTTAAATCTGGATAAGATTACACAAATCTTGCAAAGTGTTTTACCCTCGGATCAAGAATATGTTGCCCTGCATGAACCTTTTTTTTCTTTTTTCACAACATCTCTATTAAATCTATACCATGTATAAATCTCATTTAGGGAGAACAACAATGGACAAAAGAAAAATATGTGTAGTTACCGGCAGCCGGGCAGAATATGGCTTGCTTTATTGGTTGATGAAAGAAATTAACGATGATCCGGATTTGGAATTGCAGACCCTCGTCACCGGAACGCACTTATCCCCGGAATTTGGACTCACCTATAAAATAGTGGAAGATGATGGCTTTACTATTGACGAAAAGCTGGAAATTCTGCTGTCCAGTGATACGGGTATCGGCATGGCAAAATCGCTTGGCCTTGGAATCATCGGCTTTGCTGATGTCTTCCAGCGTTTGCAGCCGGATATCCTGGTATTGTTAGGGGATAGGTATGAAATAATGGCCGCTGCCCAAGCTGCTATGCTGCTTAGCATTCCCATCGCCCATATTTCAGGAGGGGAAAGTACGGAAGGGGTTGTGGATGAAGCCATCCGTCATTCCATCACCAAAATGTCTCATCTGCATTTTGTAGAAGCTGATGTCTATAGAAGAAGGGTTATACAACTGGGGGAAGCCCCCTCCAGAGTATTTAATTATGGAAGTACTGGACTTGACAATATGAAGAGGGTTTCCCTTCTTGATCGTCAGGAGCTGGAAAAGCAACTTAATTTCCAACTGGGAAACCTGTTTTTTCTGGTTACCTATCATCCGGTAACCCTGAAAAATGGTATGGGGGATGGAATCCATGAACTGCTGGCTGCCCTTAGTAATTATCAGGATTCTAATATAATCATTACCGGTTCCAATGCCGATAAGGGGGGAAGAACAATCAACTGTATACTGGAAAAATATGCCTTAGGAAGAAAGGAAAGGGTTTTGTTTTGCAAATCCCTGGGGCAAATTAAATATTTAAGCGTCTTGAAACACTGCGCTGTTGTGATTGGTAATTCGTCTAGTGCCATAGTTGAAGCTCCTGTATTTAAGAAGGCTGCAGTAAATATCGGCAGCAGACAACAAGGCAGGTTAAAAGCAGACTCCATTATTAATTGTGAGGAAAAAAGGCAGGATATTTCAGCCGCTATTGATCTGGCTCTTTCCACCGAATTTCAAAGAAAACTCGCTGAGGTAAAGTCATTATATGGGAACTGGGACTGTGATACCTCCCGTAAAATAAAAGAAGAGTTAAAACGTATTAACCTGACCAATATTTTGAGGAAAAGGTTTTTTAACATCAAATTTGATTTGTGAAAGGAGAACATTTATTGACCAGCGTATATATTATCGCTGAAGCAGGGGTAAACCACAACGGATCCATGGAGATAGCCTGCCGTCTGATTGATCTGGCAGCGGATGCCGGAGCTGATGCTGTAAAGTTCCAGACCTTCAAAGCAGAAGAAGTAGTTACCCGTTCCGCTTCTAAGGCCCCATATCAGGAGGCTTTAACCCCGACCGGCGAAAGCCAACTGGAAATGCTGGAGAAACTGCAGCTCAATGAATTGCAGCATGAAGAGCTCGTACGACACTGCCGGTTTCGACATATCGAATTTTTATCTACCCCTTTCGATCTGGACAGTGTGGATTTGCTCGTCCATCGCCTGAATGTTTCCCGTCTTAAAATTGCTTCCGGAGAAATCACCAATGCTCCTCTCCTTTTAAAGGCAGCCCGTACAGGAAAAGATATTATACTGTCGACGGGTATGAGCAATCTGGGAGAAGTGGAGACAGCCCTCGGTGTGCTTGCCTTTGGCTACAGCGAGAGATACAAAGAAGCATCACGGTCAGCCTTCCGGGAAAGCTATTGCTCCCCCGAAGGACAAAAGGTCTTAAGGGAAAAAGTAACCCTTCTGCACTGCACCAGCGAATACCCGGCTCCTTTTAAAGATATCAACCTCCGAAGCATGGATACGCTGCAGCAGGCTTTTAGTTTGAAAGTCGGCTACTCGGATCACAGTTCGGGATTGGTGATTCCTATTGCCGCCGCAGCCATGGGAGCGGCTGTAGTTGAGAAGCATTTCACCCTGGACCGGAATCTCCCGGGTCCAGATCATAAAGCCTCATTAGAACCGGACGAACTGAAAGAAATGGTCAAATCGATACGTCAGGTGGAAATGGCCCTTGGCTCTCCCACAAAAATAATGTCTCCCGCAGAAGCTAGAAATCGGTCAATTGTAAGGAAAAGCCTGGTAGCATCTGAGGCCATAAGCAGAGGAGAGACTTTCACAGAAAAAAATGTAAGCATCAAGCGCCCCGGCACAGGTCTTGCACCAGAATATTACTGGGAACTTATTGGGCAAAAAGCTAATAGAGATTATGCACCCGATGATCAGGTGATAATATAAAACGACCTGCAAGTTTGACCGCTCTCAGAGCTTACCCCATTGCCGATTTTGATTACGGACAACCTGGTTTTGTCTTTCATAAAAAAGGTCTCTATTATAAATGGTCTCCGGAGAATTCACGCGAGTATACCAAATTCGTTCGTGGTACAAGTGGATAGTCTCGGCCGCTGTCTGGAAGTAAGCGCAGCCATTATTTGTAAGTCGCAGCATCAAATCATTGTCATCGTAACCGATGCCGGTAAAATCCTCGTCATAACCCCCGATAGCAAAATACTCCTCACGGCTGACGGAGGTTAAAAAAGGTAGACTGGTGTTTAATACCGGGTAGTAATTGTAAAAGCTGCTATAGTCAAAAGCCCCGTTGGTAGCAACCAGATTATTCAAAAAGGAGCTGTCGTGATCATCCCGGGCGATAGGAATGCCAAGCAGTTTAGGGTTGGACAGCAAGGGGAAGGTCAGTTGGGCAATACAGTCGTTGAGGTGGAACATTTCGGCACAGGAAATTATTAGTATTTTGCCTCTGGATAGTCTGGCTCCGATATTAATAGCATAACCCGGTACGCGCCACTTAATATCACCATCCAGGTTCCTTTGACCGGTAAAAACGTATTTCAAATTAAGCTTTTGCTCGTATTGGTGGCAGATGGCTTCAGTTTCGTCAGGAAGACCGTCATTGAGAACGATGGTTTCAAAACCGCCCGGCATGGCTTGCTTGGCAAGTGAATAAAGGCCCCACTTCAATAGATGAGGCCTTTGAAAAGCAGTTATAATAAGGGATGAGGTACAACCCATCTGTATGCATCCTTTCCAAGTTTGGGGGATACCCCGCAATGCAGGAATATCCCGATAGGCACCCTGCAGTTGCATATCCCTTGCCTTCACAATGCGACCAACGGGAGCATTCATGGGGACATTCCTTACCGCTTCCAGTCGATAGTTGGCCTATATGAGCTCAAAACAAAAAATAAAAACAGTCATTCTCACCGGGGAAGGTACGTCCCCTAACCTTGACTGTCTTTTTCTCCCCATTGAAAGTGATAAACAATACTATTAAATGCAGTTTGATGGACTATTCCATGATCTTGCAGTTTTTGCATGATTACCGTATCACCTGAAATACAGGGCTCACCCCACCTGGCAATTACCGGATTGTAGATGTCGCTGCCAGTTACAACCTGCCCCTCAGGGTAACCCCCGACCATTTCAAAATGCTGTCTGCGAATTAGCAAAGGCATGAATAATCCGCCGTTTTCAACTCGGGGTTCAGCTATGGATGCTGCATATTGCTGGAATTCTTCCTCCTGATAGGAATCAAAATTACGTCCCAGATCCTTTTCAATGCCATATAATCCGCTGGGGAACTTGCCTGATTCCACTAAGCGCGAACATACACAGTTGGTTCCATCGTAAGATTTCCATAGATTATCCAACCAACCCGGGCTAAAGGCCATATCAGAGTTGATCATGATCAGGAAGTCCCCTCTGGCTTTAGCGGCGGCAAAGTTATAAGCGCGGTAAACATTGTTGACGTACCATTCTGTCTGTTGTTCAGATGTGTTGTTAAACTCACAGTGAGGGATTTCGTTATCCCGAAGGTAGGTTAATACCTCCTCGGTGGCGTCATTGGCAATAAAGAAGAATTCCTTATCGCTCATATCGGTATATTTCAGCACCTGTTCATAAACAAATTTCAACCAGCCTATACTTTTGTAGATTAAACAAATGATAGAGAAATGTGGTTTGAAGACTTCTGCCCGGTACTCTTCCACATAGGCCAGGGACTTTTCCCAGGTCAAGGGTGCCGGTTTCTCTTCATCTATCCAAAGGCCTTCCGGAAACAGTTCACGAGGTACCTGTTCCAAGGCCAGATGTTCTTCACTGATCAAACGATCCAGCATATCATAGCCGTTTTGGCCGTGGGACTGATATATGAGATATTTATGAGCCAGCCTTTGCCGGGTGGCAAAACCATAATGTAATACTTTAATCGAATCTGTCCACTGCAAGCGTTGCACCGTGGAGGGATAGGCCCGCTGGTGAAGTCCCGGTGCGGATTCTTTATAGCACATGCCCGGAGTAACCCGCCATAACCGTACAAACCAGCCCACATCATATAGACTGTCCAACCTTCTCCAGGTCTGACTGCGCCACAGGTTTATCTCGTGAAAAACCACCCCATCGTTATTATTCTCGATACACGTAGCGCACAAGGTTTGCAAGTAATCAGACGCATTGGCTGTCAAAACTTCATCTGCATCCAGCCAGAGAATAAAATCTGGAGAGAGCTTCAAGGCCTCTTGCAGCAGTATCTGCTTATGGCTTCTTTCATTCACAAAGTCATTTTTGTATCCGCGTATTACATAAGGCGTTTGGGTCAGCATGTACTCATAACTGCCATCGGTGCTGCCGTCATCATAAACGACCAAAGCATCCACCAGCGGTTCAACATGATTTGCAAAGCGCTCCAGGTTTCCTTTGACCAATTCGTTGTATATTTGACATATACAGACGACGGAGTACTTTTTTTTGATGTTCTGGGCGCTGATTTTTGGCTCTTGCCAGGCTAATTGCGTCTTGCGTTTTCTGCATATAGCCAGACCGGGGGAGACGGGGATGGTCATCATTTCATATTCATCCGTGTGTCGCGATAGCTCTTCAGCTGCCAAATAGGCGTTTCCGCACCAGGCGGGCTGAATTAGCTGCTCATTGCCCGGATGCACATCATGTAAAAGAATAAGCCCGTGAGGAGCGACAAACGGCAAATAAGCCTTAAAGTCATTCATTACTGCTTCTCGAGCATGATCGGCATCAATAAACAACATATCTATCATTAGAGCTTCAGACTCCAGGTACTTTATGAAATCCTGAGTCGTAGAATTAATAAATCGAGTCTTGGAGGAAATTTGCATGTAGCGACCCGCGTCAGGGTTGATATCTACCCCGATTAATTCTTCAGCATAGGGGATAATCCGGTTAAAAAGCGCACAATGGTATATTCCCAGTTCTACATATACTCGGGGGCGAACGATACTGGCCAGGTGAACAATGAAGTCTTCGTGCCAGACCAATCCCTTATGTTCGTTCAGATCTATTAATTGTCCATTATTCATTACGGCAACACCTCCCAAAAAACTAACCAGGTATAACTCCGGAAATGATCCTTACCACACTAGCACTAACTGTTTTCTTCATATATTCAGGCGGATCTGCCCATTGGCAACCCAGTGCTAATGCAGTACTGACCGCGGACAGAATGGATTCGGGCTCACAACCGGCGATAATGCTGCTGCCGCTTTCAACCGTTTCGGGTCTCTCGGTGACGTCCCTCAGTGTAACATTGGGGACTCTCAAGATGCAGCACTCTTCTTGTACCGTTCCGCTGTCACTTAAAACACAGCGAGCCCGCTTTTCCAGGTGAACAAAATCAAACAGCCCCGCAGGTTGAATGACCTTGATCCCATCTCCAGCCAGAATCTGTCTGCTTTTATGTAACTGGAAACGGGTACGGGGATGCAGGCTGCAAATTAACGGTATTTCATATTCCAGATATAAAAGGTGTAAAGCCTCAATGAACTGACTCAGGCGGTGGGGAATATCTACATTTTCAGCCCGGTGCAGGGTTACCAGAAAATAGCTTTGAGGATCTAATTCCAGCTGGTTTAATATATCACTGGTCTCGATCTGCGCAGCGTAATATTCCAGGACTTCCAAGATGGGGTTACCGGTTACAAAAATCTTATGACCTGCAATGCCTTCCCTAATAAGATTAGCCCGGCTGCGTTCGGTATAGGGGAGCAGAATGTCGCTGCAGTGGTCAACTATACGCCGGTTTACTTCCTCTGGAACCCGGTCGTCATAACAGCGGTTGCCGGCTTCCATATGAAAGACCGGGATGCCCATTCGTTTGGCAACCATAGCTGCAAGGGCACTATTGGTATCACCAAGTATTAGTATACGATCCGGTCTTTCGGCAGATATTACTGTCTGACAGGCAGTTAAAATAGCGGCGATTTGCTCTATGGAAGTTCCTGAGGTGCAATCTAATGAATAATCAGGGGAACGCAAACCCAGTTCGTCAAAAAAGATATCATTTAGACGGGGGTCAAAGTTTTGTCCGGTATGTACCAGCACATGCTGGAAAAGCTGGTCGAGACGGGGCATAACCCGGCTTAGTCGAATAATCTCCGGGCGGGTACCCAGTATGGTCATTATCTTCATCTCAGGAACTCTCCATCATATTTAAGTTCTGCATCAATATTCAGATGATGATTATATAATAGTTCTTTGGTTTCCATCAGGCTCAATACCGAATCACCGGAGCTGTATTCTTTTTGAAGCGCCTCCATACCGGATTCTTCCTGCCAGAGTTCAGGAAGCATGGGCTTTATAGCGTAGTATTCTCCTCGTTCGTAGGTATGCCAGGCTTCTTCGTGGGATACCAGGATCTCATGAACCTTTTCTCCCGGCCTAATTCCAGTAACTATTATCTTAATGGCGCGGTCTCCAATTAAAGCCATGGCTACATCTACTATCCGGGAAGAAGGCACCCGGGGAACATATATTTCCCCCGGCTGGGCATTGGCGAGAGCTGCCAGGATGGTGTCTACGGCCCGATCAAGTGATAGCAGGAACCGGGTCATATCATTGGTGGTAATGGTAACCGGTCCTCCGCTTTTTATTTGTTCATGAAAAAGAGGTATTACCGATCCACGGGAAGCCAGCACATTGCCATAACGTACACAGACGAAGCGAGTAGAAGGTATTTCGATATTGGCATTAATGAAAACTCTCTCCTGTAAGGCTTTGGTCATACCCATCACATTAACCGGCTTGCAGGCTTTGTCGGTGGAAACTCCCACCACAGTTTCAACCCGCAAATGATTTTGGCTGATGGCCCGGACGATGTTTTCTGCCCCGCCAATATTGGTTTGAACCGCTTCACTGGGGAAATATTCGCAGGAAGGGACTTGTTTCAGAGCGGCCGCGTTGACAACGATATCAACTCCATTTAGAGCGGCGCAAACTGAATTATAATTGCGGATATCTCCTATCCTAAATTCAACCAGCCGCTCAAAGTCCCGGTAGATAATTTCATCGGTGGCCTTCATTTTCTGTTGGTATTCCACCCGCATGAAATGCTGTTTGGCTTCATCACGAGAGAAAATAATTATTCTACGTGGCGTATCGGATGGGTTGGATAAAAGACGGCGGGTCAGAACTTTACCCAGAGATCCCGTTCCACCGGTAATAAGAACTACTTTATCCTTGAAAAGGGACATCCAGATCCTCCTATCATTTACCATAAGGGATTGTGAGATAATCCTGGTGCATCTTATCGATCATTTCCGGCCAGGATGGCGGGGAAAAATCTGTTAAACTACGAAACTTGCTGGAATCAAGAGAGCGATCACAAAAAGTCTCGTCATATGGCTCGATAACTATTTCTTTGTTATATTTATGGGCTACTAATTTCAGCAGCTCATATTTGGATATTGGATCAGATGATAGATGATAAAGCCCATCAATCCATGCATTGGGGATAATGTAACGGGCAATAATGCTGGCCAGTTCTACAGTTGGAAAACCAGTGTAAATGTGGCGGGTGTAGCCGTTAATCCTATCTTTCTGGGCCAAAAACCATTCAATAAGGCCAAGCTGCGATTGGAGTTCGTGCCCAATAATAGATGTACGCAATGTCAGGCAATGAGGGTAACTGACTTCCCCCAGCAATTTACTTCTTCCATATAAATCAGCAGCATCAGTGAAATCAGTCTCACTATAGTTGCCTTTATTCCCGCTAAAAACGCAATCGGTACTGATGTGTAAAAGATGAGCACCGACACCTTCACAAACTTGGGCAATTTTATGAGGAAGAAGGGCATTGATGGAAATGTTAATCAATGAATCCTGACCATAGTAACTCTGCTTAACTATACCAATACAATTAATAACCAGGTCCGGTTTGATATGCTCAATAGCTCTTTTCAAACTGTCAAAATCATTAGCATCAACGTTTAGCTGCAAATTGTTTATTAATTCCGCAGGCAGAAAATTTGCCCATGTACCCTTATTACGCGCAGTAGCAAATACATCAAGTTTCTCATAACTTGAGAGATGCAGGAACATCTTATGTCCCAGCATTCCACTCGCACCAAGAATCAGCACCTTTACATTTTTCATAGTATTCAGCCTTTCTTACCCTAAGCAAAACATAAATGCATTTTTCGACTATGTTTATTGATATTTGGGTAAAAATAGAGGACATTTATTGCTACGATATGTTCGGTGCGGAAAAAACGTGCTGAAATCTCACAGATAGCCTGGTATGAACTCGGAAACAGCGAGACATTTACCTCCTGCTGCCGATATTTTAGCAGTTCCTACACATCTTGGCCTTTTATTTCATATTGTAATATGATCCTTCAATTATATGGCAAAGGAGGCTTTGTTTGTGGGCACCAATCAAAGTACTGGTTTTTTCTTTCATTCCAATCCGTGTAGGGATGAATCCCTGTGTTATGAATGCAGGAATGATAATAACGGCTGTTTCATTTACTGTAACCCCTATCATCGATACCGTTGGGGAGCAACCGGTGCCACTGGTTCTACCGGCCCTCCCGGTATAATTGCGCCAGGAACAACGCTTTTCAGCGCGGTTGGAAATACCGGAAATTCTGCAACTATCCATTTGGGCGAAACACTAACCTTTACATCAAATACCCATAAGATAACTGTAACATCGGGGTCTGTAGAAATTAATATCGAGGATCTTGGATCTGCAACCGGCTCAACTGGAGCCACTGGGTCTACTGGTGCAACTGGTCCTTATGGCATTGGGGGTACCGGTGCCACGGGTACGGGTACAACAGGCTCGACTGGTGATACCGGCTCTACCGGAGAAACAGGAGCAACCGGAGAGCGCGGTCTTCAAGGCAATACAGGCTCTACCGGGGCAACAGGAACTGCAGGAGTTCAAGGTCTTCAAGGGAATACTGGGGCAACGGGAGAAACGGGTGCAACAGGTACAGGAACAACCGGTTTAACCGGCTCAACTGGATCTAGCGGATCTACAGGTTCAACCGGTGCCACAGGGACGGGGACTACAGGAAGCACAGGTTTTACTGGAACTACGGGTACAACCGGATTCACCGGCTCAACAGGATCAACCGGGGAAACTGGTTCAACAGGTGCTACTGGTACAGGGGCTACAGGATCAACCGGGGCTACCGGTTCTACTGGCTCAACGGGAGAAACAGGTGCCACAGGAACCGGAACAACAGGCTCAACGGGTGATACCGGTTCCACGGGTTCAACCGGAAGCACAGGTTCTACTGGAGCAACCGGCTTCAGCGGTTCCACAGGGTTCACAGGAACAACTGGATTCACAGGGTCAACGGGAGCAACTGGGTCCACGGGCGAGACTGGAACGACCGGATTTACAGGGTCAACCGGAGTAACTGGCGAGACCGGTTCCACTGGTACAGGAACTACAGGAGCAACTGGATCCACAGGCGAGACTGGAACGACCGGATTCACAGGAGCAACCGGGTCCACAGGCGAGACTGGAGCGACCGGGTTTACAGGATCAACCGGTTCAACAGGTAACACTGGTTTTACAGGATCAACTGGCTCCACTGGCAATACCGGAGAGACTGGGGCGACAGGTACAGGAACAACCGGAGCAACTGGTTCTACAGGAGAAACGGGTGCTACAGGAACGGGAACCACAGGCTCCACAGGATCAACTGGCGATACGGGCTCAACCGGATCAACCGGGGAAACAGGTGCTACAGGCACTGGAACCACCGGAGCAACCGGTGCCACAGGTGAAACCGGAACAACCGGATTTTCAGGTGCAACCGGCTCTACCGGAGAAACTGGGGCAACGGGTACCGGAGCTACGGGAGACACGGGCTCGACGGGGGCTACTGGTTCAACTGGTGCTACAGGGGCAACCGGTGCAACCGGTATAACCGGTACAAGCGGAACAACTGGTTCTACGGGAGCTACTGGTTCTGGATTAGCAGCCTTTGGCTATATCTATAATATTGGTGCTCAGCCGGCCATCCCAATAGGCGGGGATGTTGTTTTTGACAGTGATTCCAATTTGGTCGGAATGACCCACACTCCTGGATCTGATACAGTTACCATTAATATCCCGGGTATTTATGAGATCACCTGGTCAATAAATGGTACAATTGCCAATCAGTTTGCGGTTGTCGTAGGTGCTACCGTTCTTTCAAATTCCAGATATGGTGTAAATACTATTGACGGGCAAACCAACGGGCAGGTCATTGTCTCGATAACAGCCGGTCAGACGGTGAAACTGAGAAATAGTGCTTCGGCACTTCCTGTCCCCCTCAATAATTCAGCCGGTGGAACGTTAACCAATGTGGATGCCTCAATGATCATTATAAAACTCAACTAACTTTAACGTTTATAGCCCTCTGGTCAAACCGGAGGGCATTTTTTATTTAAATATCACCCCGATAGGCTCAAAATTCTATATGTATTAATAGAATAGTAAACAAATAATTTTTGTGGGTGATTGCAGTGGAAGTTAGTTTAGTACTATTAGCGAATGGACAATTGGAACTAATCCGGCAATGCCTGGAGCATATCAGGAGATATACTGATGAACATTATGAGATGATTGTAGTAAATAGCAGGGCTGATGAAGAAAGCATAGTGTACCTAAAATCTCAAAAAGATATCCTTCTAATACGTAATACAGAGCCTCCCGGAATTGCCAGGGACTACAATCAGGGGGCTCAATTAGCTGGTGGGAAATATATTCTATTTATGAACTGCTATAGTTTGCTAACAGAGAATTGTTTAAACAGCATGCTGCGATGTCTGCAGTCATCCGAAAAGGCCGCCATGGTCGGTCCTGTGAGCAATGATGTCAGCGGATACCAGAGCATTCCAATACCGTACCGGGATATAGGTGATATACAGGCCTTTGCCCAAACAAATTCAGAAAAGAACTTGGGGAAGACTAACCAGGTATTTCGCCTGTTAGGCCACTGTTTGCTGGTTAAGAAAGACGTATTCGAGGAACTGGGCGGATTCGATGAGCGTTTCGGATTGGGGACTTATGAGGACGATGACCTGTGTCTGCGTGCCATCAATAATGGCTATTCATTGCATGTTGCACTTGATGCCTTTGTGCATTACGTCAATCCGCTCTCATTGCCAACCTTCGATGTGGCGATTTTTTATAAGCAACTGGCTGAAAATCGACAAAAAGCTATCGACAAGTGGGGCTTCGATATTGCCGATTACCTTCTTAAAATAAGAAATCCTATCACGATAAGCCTGTGCATGATAGTAAAAAATGAGGAAGTGGTTCTGGCCCGCTGCCTGGATTGTGTGAAAGGGATAGCCGATGAAATTATTATTGTTGACACCGGCTCAAGCGATAGCACCAAAGAAATTGCCTCCCGCTATACTGACAAGGTTTTTGATTTCGCCTGGATTGATGACTTTGCCGCCGCCCGTAATTTTGCCTTTCAGCAGGCAACCAAGGAATATATTCTCTGGTTGGACGCGGATGACGTTATACCTGAAGGAGAGCAGATCAAATTTTTGGCCCTCAAGCGAATGCTGGATCCTTCCATAGATTCGGTTACTATGCATTATCATTTGGCTTTTGACCAATATGGAAACCTTACTACCAGCAACCGCAGGAATCGGCTGGTGAAGCGCTCCAACCAATTCCAATGGATCGGAGCGGTACATGAATACCTGTCTGTATACGGTCAAATCATGGATAGTGATATAGCTGTTATTCATAAGAGCGAATGGCATGATTCTGACCGGAACCTCAATATCTATGAAAAACGCCTGGCTGCGGGCGAATCCTTTTCCCCCCGGGATCAATATTACTTTGCTAACGAACTGCTGGATCACCAAGTGTATGATAGAGCGATTGAATGGTACGAAAGATTTTTGGCAACCAGGCAAGGCTGGGTGGAAGATAATATAGCCACATGCAGAAAACTGGCAGACTGTTATCATCAAACAGGTAATCTTGACAGCGCCATGAAATATTTGCTGGAATCATTTCGCTATGATACCCCCCGGGCTGAATTATGCTGTCAACTGGGGTATTGTTTCTTAAGCTCCGAGCAATACAAACAAGCGGTTTTTTGGTATGAACTGGCTGCGGAATTAAATCAACCGGATAACCGGGGGTTCATAATTCATGCTTATTGGACCTGGATACCGCACATCCAGCTCTGCGTATGCTATGATCGCTTGGGCGAATATGAGCTGGCTTACCGGCATAATGAGATTGCTGCAACCTTTATCCCCGATGACCCTAGTGTTAAAAGCAACAGAGAATATCTAAAACAAAGGCTGGGAAAAGGGTAGATCATGGACTACGAGATTATTATACCCTCTCACAGACCGCAATTAAGCCGGGAAGCGCAATTATGCGTTAAAGAATTCAATAACCGGTTGTTTAACGGTGCCGGATACCTGTCATTTTCCAAGCTGATCAACGATTGTATTGTGTCCAGCGGTTTTGAAAAGATCATTATATGCAATGATAAGGCCCGCCCTGCAAATGCTGCCGTAGTCAAAATTTTAACCATGCTGGATGAAGGCTGGGGAGTAGTCGCCCTTTACCGGTTTGGATTTTTCGGGTTTAAGAAAGACCTGATAAGAAAGATCGGTTTTTTTGATGAACGCTATACTGGTGGTGGATATGAGGATAATGATATAATCCTGAGGCTGAAAGAGGCAGATGTAAGTTATTATGAGAACGAAGAAATCGAGTATATTTATTTGCCAACATCATGGAACTATGAAATATCAAGCTCGGCAGCTGATCACTATTATGCTAAATGGAAACTTGAAAATGATACCTATACCCGGAGATTACCGGAAGAAGATTACGAATATGATATCGGCCCGTTTAAAAATACAGGTTTTACTGCGTTTGAGAAGTCAGTACTTCTACCGGTACGGCGCAATCTCAAAGAGCAAACCATGTTAGTTGACCTGGTTTCCATGCCTTAAGGAGTTGTATCATGTCAATTTCAGGGATTAAGGATGAATATCGCATTGGCGGAGAATTCAATCTATCGATTGATGATTTTCTAGCCCCGGAGGTAAACACCAGCCTCAACTTCCTCCGGAAAAAGTATTACCTGTTTCCGGATACGGGCAGATCTGCCATATATGTTGCCCTACTGACCATTATCCGGCAGGGTGGGAAGAAGGAAGCCTGGCTGCCGTACTATTGCTGTAAGTCGATACTGTTGCCTTTTCGGAAGCTGGGATTCAAAGTCAAGTTTTATTCCATGGGCAGCGATCTGAAATCACCCTTTAATCTCCCTGCCAGGCTGGAGCGGGAGACTTTTTTCTTCATACATTACTTTGGAAAGAAGAATTGGGTTATTCTGGATTATCTGAATAAAATGAAAAAGCAGGATAAATTTTTTGTTATTGAAGATTGTGTTCAGGCTTTACTGAACCGTAATTTGGGGACCTATGACTTCATAATATATAGCTACCGTAAATTTTTACCCCAGCCTGATGGGGCATTGCTGGCTTCCGATTATCCTCTCAAGCATAATCTTCCGTCGGCTGACGAAGCCTTCGTCTCTCTGAGATTGATTGGAAAACTAATTGCCGGCAAGGGTGAGGCCGACTCATTCTTAGATTTGTTCAATCAGGCTGAGAAAATCATTGATAGCTGCATATATCCCCGGGAAATGTCTTGTTTATCCTACTATTTATTAGCGCGGGTCGATGCTGCAGAAATAGCTCGGATAAGAAGGGCCAACTTTTTTTATCTTTTAGAATTACTCAACGCCAAAATCGCTTATCTCCGTCCTTTATTTGATTCCCTTGAAGATGATGAAGTCCCACTGGGTCTGCCGATACTTGCAGACCCGGCAAATAGGGATAGGCTGCGGGAATTCTTAAAAAGCCAAAACATCTATTGTCCCGTGCATTGGATTTTGGAGTCCAATGAAGGTGGTAATTGGGATAGTGAGATGGAGCTGAGCAACTCGATACTGACCCTGCCGATTGACCAGAGACTTGACTTCTCCGGTCTGGATTTCTTAGCCGAACAGATAACTCGATTTTTTGCCAGGGTTGATAAACGAGCAAGATAGACACATTCTAATGCCTGCAGTTCCTATGTTGGTAGTCTCTAGAAAAATGGCAAAAAAGTCATCTGAATACATTGCTATTATGGTTCTATAAAGGTACAATCGTAGCAGTAAGAGAGACTGTTTTGATGAGGCTGGACAGGAGGTAAATATGTTTAATATAGGACCGTGGGAATTAGCCCTGATATTATTGGTGGCATTAATAGTGGTGGGACCGGGTAAATTGCCGGAGGTGGCGAAATCTATCGGAAAAGGAATCAATGAGTTTAAAAAAGTAACTACCGGCTACAAAAGAGAATTTGATGAGGCAATGCGGGATGTTGAGCAGACGGTGAAACCGGAAAGCTATGATCCCCCGCCTGACAGCAAACCGGAAGTCATCAATACTGTAGCGTCTACTGCTCCTATTGAGAAAGAGGCTAACCAAATTCAAAATATGGCCAATGAATTTGATTCAACAGTTTTAGGCCATAAGGAGAAAGTTGAAGAAAAATCATAATCGATATATATATTTATCGGCATAAGTTTAATCTGGGGCTTCGGTGTTTAACCGAAGCTTTTTGTTTTTGCGCTCCTACTATTCATCAAATACAGAAAATAGAAAAATTCACCTGAATGTGATCGACCGCATCCATTTTCGACAATATATGACAACGATAATCGGTTATTATTAAGGCGATAGTAGATATAACAAATGTTGATATTTGAGCTGCAAAGGAGACAGTCTGGATGGAAAATGAAGATCAATCTAAAGAACAACTCATGGCAGAATTGACTGAACTGCGGCGAATTAATTCCGATTTGGAAGAGGAGATGCAAAGATGTATTCAAAGTGAGAAGCAATATCGGGAATCAGCGGACAAATATGCCCGAGCTTTTCGTAGTAATCCTTATCCCATTACTATTACCGATTTAAGGGAGGGATATTTTCTTGAAGTAAATGATGCCTATTTAAAAAGCACCGGTTATGAAAGAAACGAAATTATCGGCCGTACCGTCCATGAATTGGGAATATATGTTCTTCCGGAACAACGTGAATATATAATGAAACAAATCCAGGGGAATGGAATAATACATGACTTGGAAATGGAGTTCCGCATGAAATCCGGTGAAGTGCGGACAGTTCTTTTTTCTGCGGAGACAATTGATATAGGCGGGCAAGAGTGCCTGTTGGCAGTAACTGAAGGCATTACCGAGCGTAAACGGGCGGAAGAGAGGTTGCGCATCAAAGAAGCAGAGCTGCGCAGCATAGTCGAGAATGCCAACGGAATTATCTTCACAATATCTGCAGATGGATTCTTGAACTTTGTCTCCCGCGGTTGGACTGAAATCATGGGGCGCGATATATCGGAGATAGAAGGCCATTCGTTTGAGTGCTTTGTCCATCCTGATGATGTTCTCAAATGTAAAAGACTGGTGAACAAGGTTATGACAACCGGGGAATCCTTAAAAGGAGTTGAATACCGGGTCAAACACATAGACGGAAGCTGGCACTGGCACACTGCGAGCGGCGCGCCGATAAAAGATGAGGCTGGCAATGCCATGTATTGTGTCTGTATTGCCGTTGATATTACGGAGCGAAAACAGGCGGAAGAGGATATTCAGTATCTAAGCTATCATGATAAACTAACCGGGCTATACAACCGGGCCTTTTTCGAAGAGGAATTAAAACGCATTGACACCGCCCGGCAGTTGCCCATAAGCCTGATTATTGCTGATGTAAACGGCTTAAAACTAATTAATGACGCTATGGGACATCAGGAAGGTGACAGAATATTAATTAAAATGGCTCAAATATTAAAAAAATCCTGTCGCCAGGAGGACGTTGTAGCCCGCTGGGGGGGAGATGAATTCATTATTCTGTTACCCAAATGCGAAAATCAGGTGGCAGCAAGGATCATTAAAAAGATCAAGGATTCCTGTCGCAAACTTGACGAACTGCCCATTCTAATCAACATGTCTCTAGGAGCGGGCAGTAAAAACTTACCTGACCGGGCAATGCAGGAGGTTATAGTCGAAGCCGAGGACAAAATGTATCGCCACAAAATGTTGGAGAGTAGAAGTGCCCGCAGCTCGTTCATAATTTCGCTGGAAAAGACCCTCTGGACAAGAAGCCATGAGACCAAAGAGCACTGCCAGCGGATGCAGGAGATAGCGCAGCGTATAGGCCGAGCCGTTGAGCTGACCGATAGCGAATTAGATAATTTGAGATTACTGGCAGCTCTGCACGACATAGGTAAAATTGCCATACCTAACAGTATTCTCGATAAGGCGGGTTCGTTGACTAAAGAAGAATGGGAGGCTATAAAAAAGCATCCCGAAATCGGCTATCGAATTGCAATCAGTTCTCCGGAACTGGCTCCCATTGCCGAAGCAATATTAAACCACCATGAGCGCTGGGATGGCAGAGGATACCCCCTTGGTGTAAAGGGGAAGAAGATACCCCTGATATCTCGTATAATAGCTATTGCCGATGCTTATGACGTTATGGTTAACGGCCGGCCGTATCAGAAAACCGTAAGTGAAGAGGAAGCCTTAACCGAAATTGCGAAATGTGCCGGAACTCAGTTTGATCCGGATCTGGTTAGCAAAACCATTGAGATGTATACGCCCATAAAACAACTACATTGACCTAAAAAAATAATGACATGGCATTAAAAGAATGGTACTATACATAAAGTATAGACAATTGAATTTGCAATGCTCTTATCCAGAGAGGTGGAGGGACTGGCCCGATGAAACCCGGCAACCGACTGTTAAGGTACGGTGCCAAATCCTGCAGGGTATTCCTGGAAGATGAGAGGGGACGACAAAAAATAGCCCTCTTTGGATAAAGAGGGCTTTAAATATATACATGATACATGTAGGGGGAGTGATTATATGTCATTGGATCTGGAGGCATTGCTGAGGGAAAGAATACTGGTAATGGATGGGGCCATGGGTACCATGTTGCAGCAAAGGGGCATGATGCCTGGACAATGCCCGGAATTATTTGGTATAGAAAATCCTGATATGCTAACCGACATTCACCAGCAGTATCTGGAAGCGGGGGCAGATATATTAGAAACCAATACCTTTGGCGGCAACCGCTTCAAGTTAGCGGAATATGGTCTGGAAGACCGGATGGGGGAAATCAACTCCACCGCGGTGGGGATAGCCCGCAAAGCGGCCCGGGGGCGTGCCCTGATAGCAGCCTGCATTGGTCCTACCGGTAAATTGCTTAAGCCTATGGGGGATATGGGATTTGATGATTTATACAACTGTTTTCGTGATCAGGTTATAGCCTGTGAAAGGGCCGGAGCCGACCTGATATCCATTGAGACCATGACCGATATTGGAGAGATGCGGGCCGCTTTGATCGCTGCCCGCAGTAATAGCCGCCTGCCGGTTATAGCTCATTTAAGCTTTGAAGGCGGAGGCCGAACCATGATGGGAACCGATCCGCTTACCGCCATGATAATAATGGATGCGCTCCAACCTCTGGCCATGGGGGCCAACTGTTCAGGCGGAGCCAGAGAATTGCTGCCCGTTATAGAAACCATGGCTCGTTACACGCGGGGTTTCCTTTCGGTTGAACCCAATGCCGGATTACCGAGGCTGGTGGATGATAGAACGGTTTTTCCGGATACACCGGAAGAAATGGCGGAATATGCCCTGCGTCTGAAAAGTGCCGGGGCTAATATTATCGGTGGCTGCTGTGGAAGCACCCCCCAGCACATCCAGGCTATGGCCGCGGTATTAAAAGGTCTTCCTCCTGCTCGTCGTACCGGTCGAAAATATTGGGCTTTTGCTTCGCGCAGCCGGCATTTCTTTATAGGCCCTGACCAACCCCTGGCTATAATTGGCGAGCGGATCAACCCTACCGCGCGCAAGAAACTGGCTCAGGATATCAAAGAGGGCAAGATGCAGGTGGTGGTGGATGAGGCTAAAAAGCAGGCTCCGCTGGTTGCCATGCTGGATGTTAATATGGGGGTGCCGGGTATTGATGAAGCCCGGGCTATGAAGCAGGCGGTAATGGCTATTCAGGCTGCCCTGGATGCACCCCTTTCCTTGGATTCAACTAATCCCGAGGCTATGGAAGAGGGTCTAAAGAATTTTGTAGGCCGTGCGCTTATAAACTCAACTACCGGTGAAGACAAGAATCTGGACGTGATTCTGCCTCTGGCTAAAAAATACGGAGCGGCGGTTTTGGGACTGTGCCTGGATGAAAAGGGGATTCCTGATCGCTCTGAGGAGCGTTTTCAGGTGGCGAAAAAGATTTACCAGCGTGCTAAAGCGCACGGACTGCGCGATGAAGATATTTTTATTGATTGTCTGGTGAAAACCGCCAGCGCCGAACAGTCTCAGGTAATGGAGACCCTGGCAACCTTGCGCAAGGTCAAACAGGAATTAGGGTTGGGAACGGTTTTGGGGATAAGCAACGTTTCGCATGGACTGCCGGCCAGGGAGATAATAAATTCTACCTTCCTGGCTATGGCTTGGGATGCCGGTTTGGACTTGCCGATTTTAAATCCATTCGATGTCCGGATGATGGATGTAAACCGGGCGGCAGCGGTGATAACGAACAGGGACATAAATTGCATGGAATATATTGAAAAATACAGGGATTATAAACCCGCGGGAAGCGGCGGGGGTTTACGGCATGCGGTTTGTGAACAGTGCAATATACCTGACCAGCTTCAGGGCAAGGCGGCGGAGGAAAAGATAGCTTCCGCTCCCGGCCAGGCGGAGATTAATCTCGATCTGTCTCCGGATACGGTTCGCAAGCTGATTAAAAAAGCAGTATTGACCGGAGAACGAGATAGTGTTGAAGCCCTGATAGAACAAGCTCTGAAGCAGGATAAGATTCCGGCGCTGGATATTGTAAATCAGGCCCTGATTCCGGGGATCGAAGAAGCTGGAGAATTGTATGATAAGAAGCAGTACTTTCTGCCTCAACTGATGATGGCAGCGGAAACCATGAAAAAGGCCTTTGTGCGCCTGAAACCGCATCTGGCGGTGGATTCCCGCCAGGAGACGGGAGTCATCGTTATGGCTACGGTGGAAGGAGATATACATGATATTGGCAAGAACATCGTAGCCATAATGCTGGAAAACTACGGCTTCAGGATGGTGGATCTGGGTAAAGATGTGCCGGCGGAAACGATACTGACTGCCGCCCAGAAAGAAAATGCGGACATTATAGGTTTAAGTGCTTTGATGACTACGACCATGCCACGAATGCAAGAGGTAATTGCCGGAGTCAAAGAACGGGGACTTTCCTGCCGGGTCATGGTGGGGGGAGCGGTCCTGAACCAGGAATATGCAGACAGAATAGGTGCGGATGCCTATTCGGAAGATGCCCGGGCGGCGGTTCAATCCGCCCAAAAACTAATGAATTTATTTATTAAGCAGGGGGGACAAGAAAATGGCAGCCATTAAAAGTTATGAGGAGATTAATGAAAAGATTAAACGCGGTGAAGCAGTCGTAGTTACCGCTGAAGAGGTTATTGGGATTGTGGCCGAGAAGGGTTATGCCAAAGCCGCTCAGGAAATAGACGTGGTAACCACCGGTACTTTCGGACCTATGTGTTCATCGGGGGCCTTCATTAACTTCGGCCATTCCAATCCCCGGATTAAGATGAAAAAGGTCTGGCTCAACGGTGTCGAGGCTTACAGCGGGATAGCTGCGGTTGACGCCTATATAGGCGCTGCCCAGTTGCCGGAAAACGACCCTGAAAATAAGGTTTTTCCGGGTAGATTTTCCTATGGCGGCGGGCATGTAATCCATGATTTGGTAGCCCGGCGCGAGATAAGGCTGGAAGCGACAGCATATGGTACCAATTGCTACCCCAACCGGAAGGTGGATACGGTCATAACCCTGGATGATGTGAACGACGCATTTCTATTCAATCCGCGCAATGCCTATCAGAATTATAACTGTGCCATAAATCTGGGGGATAAGACTATATACACCTATATGGGTATTCTCAAGCCCAAAGTGGGCAATGCCAGTTATTCCAGCGCCGGACAATTAAGTCCCCTGCTCAATGACCCCTATTATCGCACCATCGGGATTGGCACCCGGATTTTCCTCGGGGGCGGAATTGGCTATGTAGCCTGGAACGGAACCCAGCACCATCCCAATGTCACCCGGGGTGAGAACGGGGTACCCCTGGGAGGATCTGGAACCCTCGCATTAATAGGCGACCTCAAACTGATGGACCCCAACTGGCTGGTAGGTTTGAGCTATATTGGGTACGGAGCCACAATGGCCGTGGGAATAGGCATACCCATTCCTATCCTGGATGAGGAGATGTTGAAATTTACGGCGGTAAAAGATGAAGATCTTTTCTGCCCCATAGTAGATTATAATGAGGGCTATCCTTATTCCAAACCCATGGATTTAGGTTTAGTAAGTTACAAAGAACTGAAGAGTGGTAAAATAATATTTAAAGGTAAAGAGGTGGTGACCACTCCACAGTCCAGCTACCCGCGTGCTCGTCAGATAGCGGAGACATTAAAAAGCTGGATAAAACGCGGTAAGTTCGAATTAACCCGCCCGGTGGCCGGTATTCCCTCTGCGGATGCCGACATCGTATTCAAGTCCATACCGGAAAGAAACCCCGGCCCTAATGGTATAAACGGCGGGAATAGGAGGGACTAAGATGAAAAACAAACTGGTATGTTACTTTTCGGCAGCCCAGTCAGAACAACCTATCATATATAGGCTGGTAAAAACCTACGACCTTATTGTCAATATTATTAGGGCTAATATCAACCCCCAGAAGGAAGGATTTTTAGTTTTGGAACTGGAAGGCAATAAAGGCAGCTATGATGAGGGCGTGGCTTTTCTGCAAGGCCTGGGCGTAATGGTGGAACCGCTCAGTGAAACTGTGGTTTGGCAATCGGAAGTATGCATTCAATGCGGAGCCTGTGTTTCCTTTTGCCCTACCGAGGCTTTGAATATGGATCGAGATTCCATGGAAGTGTCTTTTGACAACAGCAAATGCGTGGTATGCGGAATGTGCCTGGATTGTTGTCCCACCCGGGCCATCAAGCTGCATTTTGATATCAAGGAGGTCGTATAGGCTGTCTATAGATAAAAATGCCGGTCAGCAATATGTAAAAAGGGATTACCGTTCTTTACATGGCGCCAGAGACCTGCATTATTTCCAATTGACCTTGAAAGAAACCGATCTGGCCATTGGCGTTAATCGTGAAAGTTACAACGATGACCTTCTAACCGTTTGCGAAAAGGAGGTCAGGAAATTACGAGGGGATTTGGAAACCTATATCAGTCTGCATCCCGAATTCCGCATTTCCTTTATACCGGTCAGCCTGCTTCCCGGAGCGCCTTCCCTGGCTTTAACTATGGCCAGGGCCGCTTTTCTAGCCGGAGTGGGACCAATGGCAGCGGTGGCAGGTGCTTTTGCTCAGGCCATTGGTGAAAAGCTAAGAAATCAGGTTCGAGATATTATCGTTGAAAACGGTGGGGATATATATATCTGTTCAAACAGTGACCGGTTGGTTTCGGTATTTGCAGGTCAGTCCAGCTTTAGTAACAAAATCGCCATCAAGGTTAAAGCGGAGGAAAGCCCTCTGGGGATTTGCACCTCCTCGGGCACTGTGGGCCCCAGTGTTAGTCTGGGCAAGGCGGATGCGGTGGTGATCAAAGGTCATGATGCTGCCCTGGCCGATGCAGCGGCTACCGGTGCGGCCAATAGAATACAATGTAAAGATGATCTGCTGCGGGCGGTTGACTATGTCAAGACTATTAAAGGTATAACCGGCATACTGGCAATAAAAGGCGAACACATGGCTGCCTGGGGCAGTATTGAGATCGTCCCGATATAAGGCGGATAGCCGGTGAATTTGTGCGCTTTGGGAAAACTGTTTAAAACATCCATGTTTTTGCATATGACTGCCATTCTTTGATGCGCATAAAATCCGCAGGACAGGGCAGGATTTATTTACCCGATGTTGAATAATGAGATAATCAAGCGAAAAGTAATAGAAAGAATTAAAACACTATGGGGGAAAATGAATGAATTCAAGAAAGCGCGGAGTGATGACGAGGATGATCATCGCTCTGGGAGTATTCATTTATGTAGGATATGAGGCCCGGCAGGTTCTGCCCGGCTTTGACCTGCTGGTGATGATAGGCTTCTTTTCTTTGTATCTGCTATGGACGACGGTGGCAGAAACAGCAATATACCAGGATCCAGATGAATATGTAATTGAGGATGACGACCGCAAATCATATATATACCTCCAATTGACCTTCATGATAGCGCTTTTTTTCGCGGCCATTGATTTTGTGGGCCTGCATTATACTCGTGTTAAAATGCTTGAACCGGGTGTAATATATGGGGGATTGGTTTTATTTTTGGTTTCCTGCCTGATCCGCTGGTGGGGATTCAAGGGCATAGGCAAATACTTCAACCCCAGGGTGGCCATTTATGAAAATCATCGGCTTGTTACCGCCGGTGCTTATAAAAAGATTCGCCATCCCTTGTACCTGGGTTCATTGCTCAGCTTTATAGCTATACCAATGGTTTTTAATTCCTGGGGAGCGCTAATGATCGTGCTGGTGACGACGGTGCCGGCTCTGATTTACAGGATAAACGTAGAAGAGGATTTGCTGATTAGGCATTTTGGCGATGCTTACCGTAATTATATGCGCGATACCAAAAAACTCATACCCGGAATATGGTAGTAAATTTTAGCGAGGAGGCAGTAATATGTCGGGACATTCCAAATGGTCAACTATTAAACATAAAAAAGCTCGAACGGATGAGAAAAAAGGCAAGGAGTATACCAAACTAGCCAAGGAGATCATTATTGCCGCCCGATCCGGAGGTGGGGATCCCGACTCTAACTCCAAGCTGAAACTGGCCATTCAAAACGCCAAAGCAGTGAATATGCCCAATGACAATATTGCCCGGGCAATTAAGCGCGGTACCGGTGATATAGAGAGCGATATGATCGAAGAATTAACATATGAAGGCTATGCTCCGGGCGGGGTAGCGGTCATGCTGGCCATTGCTACCGACAACCGCAACCGTACCGCATCCGATATCAGACATCTGTTTTCCAAACACAACGGCAACCTGGGTGAGAACGGCTGTGTCGCTTATATGTTCGATAGAGTAGGTTTAATTGAGATTAACCGCGAAAACATTAAAGTTGATGTTGAGGAATTTATGCTTCAAGCAATTGAAGCAGGAGCGGATGACGTAAAAGAAGATGAGGATATTGTAGAGATCATTACTTCTCCGGAAAATTTCATGGTGGTAAAAGAAGCTGTGGAAAAGGAAGTAGCTCTGGAGGAAGCAGATATTGTGATGATGCCCTCTAATACTGTAGAAATCAATGACGAAGCCATGGCTGCCAAAATATTGAAGCTTATAGATGTATTGGAAGACCACGATGACGTGCAAAATGTTTATGCGAATTTCTCGATTCCCGATGAAATATTGGAGAAACTGGTATAAGAAAAACAAGGCAAAACAAGGGGACGGTTCTTCTGTTTGCTCATTTCCTTTAATTAAGGAGCAAACCGGAGAACCGTCCCCTGATATGGAAGGGCCTTGTCAAGCCCACCCAGCAAAGTTCTAAAGACAAAAACAGTCCTCTATCCCAAGTAATTACTCATCCGTTTGAGTTACATTAGGAAAATTTGGATATAAT